>Ga0209963_1000131_pt1 | contig 274792 bp, 277 predicted proteins | sample ThiBio_1000_biof_2_FD_183957 | JGI IMG/M metagenome (GOLD analysis project Ga0209963, IMG submission 183957) | Wastewater bioreactor microbial communities from Cape Town, South Africa - Thiocy_cont_1000_biof (SPAdes) | ecosystem: Engineered > Bioreactor > Thiocyanate-remediating >... | reverse complement strand
CCTCCTGGACGTCAGGCCTTCGCCGGGGCCCGGCAGGGGCGCCGTCTCATCTCAGTCCTCAAGGGACAAGCGCGCGAAGCGCTCCCTGCCGGGATCCACCGTGCGAAGGGAAGGTAGAGCCATCAGCGCGATCGCCGACATCGGCGGGGCCGACGGCTACGGCGCCGTCCATCCCCCGGACCGCGACGAACCCCCCTTCGCCGAACCGTGGGAGGGCCGCGCCTTCGCCCTCACCCTGCTCGGCATGGGCCGCGTCTCGGGCCGCAACCTCGACGCGTTCCGCTACGCCCTCGGCCGCCTCGACCACGCCGCCTACTTCGACGACGGCTACTACGGCCGCTGGCTCAACGCCGTCGAGCTCATGCTCACCGAGAGCGCGATCATCGCCCCCGGCGCCGTCGACGCCCGGGCCCGCGCCCTGCGGGGCGAGCAGGTCGACGAGCCCCCGACCCCGGAGCCGGACAAGCCCGACTACGCGCCCACCGCGGCCGGGTCGCTGCGCGAGGTGCCCGACCCGCCCCGCTTCGCCCCGGGTGACTCGGTGCGCGCGCTCCCCGTGCCCGACGGCCCCACCAAGCTCCCCCGCTACGTCAGCGGGCACACCGGCGTGGTCGAGTCGGTACAGCCCGGGCACCTGCTGCCCGACACCCACGCCGTCTTCAAGGGCGAGAACCCCCAGCACGTCTACACCGTGCGGTTCGACTCCCGCGAGCTGTGGGGCCCCGACGCGGAGACCTTCGCCCTCACCATCGAACTGTTCGACAGCTACCTGGAGCCGGCCGCATGACCCCGCCGGCCACCGTCACGGCCCCGGTCCCAGCCGCGCGCCCGATCGAGGAGAACTCGGCATGACCACCGAACGCCTGCCCGCCTCCCTGCGCACCGAGGCCCTCGAGCAGATCCTCACCGAGCGCGGGCTCGTCGACCCGGGCGTGATGGACAAGTTCATCGCCAACTACGAGACGAACGTCGGCCCGCTCAACGGGGCCAAGGTCGTCGCGAAGGCGTGGACCGACCCCGACTACCGCGAGCGGCTCCTGGCCGAAGGCACGGCCGCGATCAAGGAACTCGGGTTCTCCGGGCCCCAGGGCGAGCACATCGTCGTCGTCGAGAACACCGCCACCACCCACAACGTCACGGTCTGCACGCTCTGCTCGTGCTACCCGTGGCCGGTGCTGGGCCTGCCGCCGTCCTGGTACAAGGACCCCGCCTACCGCGCCCGCGTGGTGCGGGAGCCGCGCACGGTGCTGCACGAGATGGGCCTCGACCTCGCCGACGACGTCGAGATCGTGGTGCGCGACTCCAGCAGCGAGGTCCGCTGGCTGGTGCTCCCCGAGCGGCCGGCCGGCACCGAGCACCTCACCGAGGAGCAGCTCGTACCCCTGATCACCCGGGACGCCCTGGTCGGGGTGGCCAAGGTGGCCGCACCGTGACGCCCGTGACCACCGCACCCCTCGCCGTCGACGGCCCCGCGGCCCCGCCCCGCGACAACGGCGAGCTGGTGTTCGCCGAGCCGTGGGAGAGCCGGGCGTTCGGGATGGCCGTGAGCCTGCACGACGCCGGCGCGTTCGACTGGTCGGTGTTCCAGGCCGCGCTGATCGCCCGGATCGCGGAGTGGGAGCGCGGGCATCCCGACGGCGAGAGCTGGAGCTACTACCGGCACTGGCTCGACGCGCTGGAGGACGTGCTCACCGCCGACGGCACCGTGGCCGCCGACGAGGTCGCCGCCCGTGCCCGGGCGCTGGGCGAGCGCGCGCCCGGGCACGACCACCGCGACGACGGCCACGACGACGGCCACGACGAGGGCCACGGGCACGGGCACGGGCACTGACCCACCCGTCACATCCCCCCGTCACACCATCGCGTCGGACCGGATGCGCGCGTAGATCTCCCGGTGTCGGCGGGCGGTGGCCTCCCAGGTGAACCGGGGAAGCACCGCCCGCCCGCCGGTCACCAGCCGCTCACGCAGCGCCGCGTCGTGCACCAGCGACCGCATGGCCCGGGCGAGCGCCACGTCGTCGGCCACCGGGGGCAGCAGGGCGCTCACCCCGTCCTCGAGGTACTCACCGAACACCGGCAGGTCCGACGCGATCACGGGCAGCCCGGCGGCCATCGCCTCCAGCACGGCCAGGCCCCAGCCCTCCTTCACCGACGGGAAGCACAGGGCGTCGGCGCTGTGGTACCAGCACGCGAGCTGCTCCTCGGTCACGGTACCGGCCAGCACCACGTCGCGGCCCAGCGTCAGCCCGAGCCCGGGGAGCTCGGCCAGCGCGGCGGCGCGGTAGGCGGCGTAGTCCTGGAACGAGTGCCCGCCGACCACGGCCAGCATCGCGTCGACGCCCTCGCGGCGCAGCCGGGCCAGCGCGTGGAAGGCGTGGACACTGCCCTTGCGCGGCTCGACGCCGCCGACGCCGAGGAACACGAACCGGCCCTCGGCGCCGATGCCGTCGCGCAGCCCGGCCCGCGCCCCGTCCGCGGGGGCGGGCAGGCGGTCCGGGTCCACGCCGTTGTGCACGACCTCGGCCCGGCGGCCGTACTCGTCGCGCACGATCCGCCGCCACTGCTCGCTGACCACCAGCACGACATCGGGTTCGAGCACGGCCTGGCGCTGGCAGTCCACGAGCGCCTGCGTGGTGAAGTCGTCGACGTGGTGGACGGTGCGCACCACGGTGACCGGGGTGCCGGCGTCGCGGACGCGGACGGCCGCACGGGCCGCGATGCAGTCCTGGGCGTGCACCACGTCGAACCCGCCCGCCATCCCGGCGAGGCCGCCCGCGAGGGTGTCGATCGCCGCGAACACCCGCTCGCCGAGCGTCGTACCGATCTTCGACGGGCCGGGCAGGATCGTGTGCGGCACGGTCGTGGGCCGGAACAGCCCGGCCGCCGGGTCGCCCAGGGCCACGAGCCGGACGTCGGCGCCCTGGCGGTGCAGCTCCTCGGCCAGGCTCAGGGCGTGCACGAACCCGCCGCGCGGCGCGGTGGAGTGGGTCACGATCGCGACGCGCTGCGGCCTCACGGGGTGCCGACCGCGATCTCGGGCCTGCGGGTGGCCAGCGCGGCGGCGACCAGCGACGCCTGGGCGGCGGTCTCCGTGACCAGGCAGCCCGCGTCCGCGAACGCCCGGCGCTGGCGGTCGAGCCCCTGGGGGTCCCCCTCGGTGCCCAGCACGTAGACGACGACGGCGGGCCCGTCGCGGCCGATCTCACGGCACACCGGGGCCAGCTCCGCCGCGGGGTCGGCGTGCGCGCCGTGGCCCAGCACGACGTCGAGGATGATCGCGGCCACGTCGGGCGCGGCCCCCTGCTCGCGCAGCAGCTCGATCCGCGCCTCCGGGTCGATCATGGGGTGCGGACGGCCCTTCGTGTACTCCTCCTCACCCAGGTCGAGACAGGTGTGGGCACCGTCGGGGGCCGGGAGGCCCAGCTCCTTCGCGAGGGGGGTGTTGGAGTGCACCGGGCCCAGCACGTCGGCCAGGATCACGAGCGACTCGTAGCAGAGGGTGCCGCCGGAGAACAGGCCGCGCACCAGGGTGCGGCGGGGGTCCAGTGCGCCGGCGCGTTCGCGCACCCGTTCCAGGAGCCCCTCGGTGAGGTCGGGGACGGTGCCGCCCGCCGCGGTGACGGCTGCGGCGGCGCCGGCCTGCAGGGTGCGGGTGACGGTCACGCCGTCGGGGACGTCGAAACCGTCGCCGATCCCGATCAGGGCCGCCACCAGGGGTTTCCCCGCGGCGGCCGCCACCACCTCGTGCGCCACCGCGGGGTCCGGGGGCTTGGACACGAGCAGGATGATGTCCGTCGCGTCGTCGGCCACCAGGGCGCGCACCGCGGCGAGGGCCATCCGGCCGCCGACGGCCGCGGTGAGGTCACGGCCGCCCAGCCCGATCACGTGCGAGACGCCGACACCCCACCGGTCGACCAGCGCCGCGGCCTCCTGCGCGCCGGTGCCCGCGGCGGCCACCACGGCGATCCGGCCGGGACGGACGACGTTGGCGAACCCGAGGCAGACGTGTCCGAGCATCGCGGTGCCCGCGCCGGGGCCCATCACCAGCCGGCCCAGCCGGTTCGCCCGGTCCTTGAGCTCGATCTCGTCCTCGACGGACACGTTGTCGCTGAACAGCAGCACGTCGAGCCCGGCCGAGAGCGCCTTGTGCGCCTCCAGCGCCGCGTAGTCGCCGGGGACGGAGATCACGGCGACGTTGCTGCCCTCCTGCCGGGCGACGGCCTCGCCGAGCGTCCGCGCCGGTTTCTCCGCGACCGCACCGCCCGGGCCGGCGTCGTGCGCGGCGAACATCGCGGTCTCACCGGCCTCGCGGGCCGCGCCGACCACGTCGTCGGACCCGGCGCGGATCGCGACGAACAGGTCGTTGGCCCCGGCCCCGTCGAGCGGCGCGAGGTCGAAGCCCTCCGCCGCGAGCGTCTCCAGGTTGCCCGGCGTCGCCATCGCCGCCGACGCCCAGTCGACCCCGTCGACGGCGCGCAGCGACCGCGTCCCCGACAGCTGGACGACGGAGTCCACGTAGGTGTCGCGGTAGAGGGTGACCGAGTGGATCACGGGGTGGATCACGGGGTGGCTCCTACGTGGTTCGCGGACACGATGCGGGTGCCCGCCTCGGCGGGATCACCGGGTTCGAGCGAGGTGCGTACCCGGCCGGCGTCGGTGATCACGGCGGTGGTGCCGCCCTCGTCGAGGAAGTCGACGGCGGCGCGGATCTTCGGCCCCATGCTGCCCTCGGGGAACTGGCCGGCCCGCGCGTGCGCCCTGGCCTCGTCCGCCGTCATCACGGTGATCTCCCGCGCCCGGTCGGTGCCGTAGTCGAGCAGCACCCGGGGCACGTCGGTGACGAGCACGAGGGCCTCGGCGCCCAGCGCGCTGGCCAGCCGTTGGGCGGCCAGGTCCTTGTCGATCACGGCGTCGACGCCGCGGTAGGCCGGGCCGTCGGCCAGCACGGGCACGCCGCCCCCGCCGGCGGCGACCACGACCGAGCCGTGGTCGATCAGCGCACGGATCGCGTCGAGCTCGACGATCCCGCGCGGCAGCGGGGAGGCCACGAGCCGCCGGTAGCCCCGGCCGGCGTCCTCCCCGACCGTCCAGCCCAGCTCGTCGGCGCGGCGCCGCGCCTCGTCGGCGGTCATGAAGGGCCCCACCGGTTTGGTGGGTCGGTCGAAGGCCGGGTCGTCCGGGGCCACGACCACGTGGGTCACCACCGAGACCACCCCCGGCAGCGTCCCGCCCGCGGCGCGGTGCAGCGCGAGGGCCAGCAGCGAGCCCAGCTGGCCCTCGGTCATCGCCACCAGCCACGACAGGGGCAGCGCCGGCACCCGGTCACACGCCTCCTGCTGCTGGATCGCGAGGTTGCCCACCTGCGGGCCGTTGCCGTGGACGATCACGACCCGCCAGCCCGCGGCGCGCAGCGAGCACACGGCGACCGCGAGGCGCTCGGCGTTCTCCTCCTGTTCGGCGGCGGTGCCCGCCTGTCCGTTGCGGGTGATCGCGTTGCCCCCGAGGGCGACGACGGCGGTCCTGGGCACGGGTCGCCCCTTCTGCGGGTAGGACGGGTCAGGCCGTCAGGTCGATGTCCATCAGGACGTGGGGCAGCCCGAGGTAGGGCTCGGGCGGGCCGAGTTCGTTCCAGCCCATCCGGCGGAAGAACACCCGGTTGGCCACCTGGACGTGGGCGATCATGCGGCGTCCGCCGTGGGCGGCGGCCGTCGCGACGGCGAAGCGGGTGAGCGGGCCGCCGACGTGGCGGCTGCGGAACTCCGGCAGCACGGCGAGCCGGTCGCCCTGCCAGTCGCCGGAGGGATCGGCGGGGTCGAGCGGGAACAGCCGCACGGCGCCGGCGGGGATCCCGGCGCACCGGCCGAGGACGTGGAAGGTGGTGGCGGCGATGTCGTGCGCGTCGCGGTCGGACGCCCGGAACACGCGCTGCTCCCGGACGAAGACGGCGTGCCGGACGGCGTGGTGGGCGGCCGTCTCCGCGTCGTCCCGCACGATCCCGCACCACACGCTCGGCGCGACGGGGGCGACGTCGATGTCGGTCATCGTGCCTCCCGGCATCGGTGGGCCACGCGGCGGACGGGCCCGTGGGCCCGTCCCGCCGCCCGGCCGGTTCGGCTAGAGCGTCCAGGTCTGGAGCACGAGGGCGCCTTCGCGACGGGCCGTCAGGGTGGCGTCGAGCACGTCGAGCGGGTGCATCGCCTTGACGCCGTCGATGAGGTCCGTCTCGCGCATGCCGTAGAGCGCGGCCATGGCGAAGCGGCAGGCGTAGACCTTCCCGCCCTCCTTCATGAACGTCGAGAGCTGGTTGTTGAAGTTCATGTGCCCGGGGAACGCCTCGGAGCCGACGGTCGGGAAGCCCCGGGTGGCCGACGCCATCAGCACGCCCGGCCCGTAGAGCACCAGGCTGGTGTCGAAGCCCTTCCGGTTGATCCGGGTGGCCGTCAGCATGTTGACGAAACCGACCGAGCCCTCGAAGGGCACGGTGTGCATGAAGATGTAGGCCTTCTCGCCCTCGTTGGCCTGGATGTCGTCGAACAGCTTCTCCTCGTAGTCGACGATGGCGTCACCCTGGTGGGGCCGGTCGCCGATGATCTGAGCCACGGTGTTCTCCTTCTTCCGGTTGCGCTGCGTGGTGGTCGGGGGTCAGACCGCCGGCCCCTGCGGGCGGGGCGGCGGCGCCCACGTCTTGCGGTGGCTGCCGGGCATCGCGCGCATGATGCGGCTGCGCAGCGGCCAGGGCAGCACGCCGTAGGTGGGCGCGAAGACCTTCAGCCAGAAGATCTCCTTCACCCCCCGGGGGGCCCGCGGCGCGGGTGTCCCCTGGGCCTTCGCCAGCTTCTGGTGCGCGGCGATGAGCAGGTAGTGCTCGGAGTTGGAGCGGAGCCAGCCGAAGAACCCCGGTGATGTGGCCACCGGTCAGCCCTTCTTCCTGGCTGCTTCGGCGACCCCGTTGGTGGCGGCCACGACGATCGGCTCGTTCAATGCCCCGATCGCGGGCGAGTACACGTTCTCCATGGTCGAGAGGTCGTGCAGGGTCATCCCGAAGCGGATCGCCTGGGCGAGGAAGTCGGCGCGCTCCTTGATGCCCTCGCCGCCGCCGACCATCTGCGCACCGATGAGCCGCAGGGTGCCCGGCTCGGCGAGCAGCTTGACCTTCACCTTCTGCACGCCCGGGTAGTAGCGGGCCCGGGAGATGCCCTCGGCCACGCCGAGCACGTAGGGGATGCCCAGCGCGGTGGCCGTGGCCTCCCCGAACGAGGCCCCGCCGATCACCCACTTGCCGGCGGGGGTCCCCCACGGCACGTAGACGGCGCGGTAGGCGCGCTCGCCCCCACCGGCGTTGACGCCCGCGGTCTTGCCCTGCGCGTAGGCGTGCGATCCGGTGAGCCCCTGCAGCGGGGTGCGGGTGAGCCCGTGCGGGATCTCCACCGCGTCGCCCGCGGCCCAGACGTCGGGCGCGGAGGTCTTCATGCGCTCGTCGACGATGAGCCCGCCGGTGGACCCGACCTTGATGCCGGCCGCCTCGGCGAGCGCGTTGTTGGGCGTCTTGTGGGTGGAGATCACCACGAGATCGGCGGGGATCTCGCCGCCCGAGGTGCGCACGGCCCGGACCTGGCCCTTGTCGTCGCCGACGAACGCCTCGAGCGTGGTGTTGAAGTGCAGGTGCACGCCCAGTTCGCGCCAGGAGTCCTCGACCGGCGCCATGATGTCGGGGTCGGCCATCATCGCCAGCGCGTACGGGTTGGGATCGATCAGGTGGGTCTCGACGCCGCGGTGCGCGAGCGCGGTGACCATCTCGATGCCGAGCGGGCCGGCCTCGACCACCACCGCGCTCTTCGTCTCCGAGATGACCTTGTCCCACTCCATCGCCCGGCGGATGTTCTTGACGAAGTACAGACCGCCGAGGTCGCCGCCGGGCACGCCGGGGTCGGCGTAGTTCCAGCCGGTGGCAATGATCAGCTGGTCGTACCGGACGACGCCCTCACCGCTGACGGTCACGGTGTGGGCCGCCGTGTCGATCGCCGTCACCGTGGTCTCGTAGTGCACGTCGATGCCGGCGTCGACGTAGGCCTGCTTGCCCGCGAGGAACAGCCGCTCGAAGTCGGGGATCTCGCCGCCGTGCACGTACGGGATGCCGCACGGGCTGTAGGCGACGTCCTCGTTCTCGGTGTAGACGACGACGTCCGCGCCGGGGTCGGCGGCCTTGACGCCACCGGCGGAGCCCAGACCCGCGGCACCGCCACCGATGATCACTGTCTTGCGCGGCACGTCGGTCCACCTCCATCGACTTCACTATGGGACAGAAATATCTCCTATAGTTGATGGAGTGTCAATCCGAGAGGACCTGCCGATGACTCCCCTGGTGCTGCCCGACTCCGTCCGGGTCGTGAACGTCGGGCTGCCGATGTTCGCGACCGCGGTCCGCGACCAGGGCGGCTCCGTCGAACAGGTGGACTGGCGGGTGCCCGCCGACGGCGACCGGGACGCGGTCCGCGCGCTGCGCGTCGTGCTGGGTGACGCCGCGGCCGGGATCGACGAGGCCAACGCCGAGGTCGTCCGCCGGCTCGACCAGGGGATCCCCCAGCTCACGGGCATCGCCACGGCCCGCGACGCGGTGCCCGGGTTCGAGGGTCGGATGCTGCTGCACTGCGGCCCGCCGCTGCCGTTCGCGGAGCACTGCGACCCGCTGCGCCGCTCGATGCAGGCGGCCACCGTCGCGGAGGGTTGGGCCCCGGACGTCGCGCAGGCGCGCGTCCTGCTGGAGAGCGGGGCCGTGGCCCTGGACGCCGCCCACCACCACGACACCGTCGTCCCGATGGCCACCGCGCTCGGGCCGTCGCAGCCCGTACTGGTGGTCGACAACCGCGAGGGCGGGACCCGCGCCTACTCGGCGATCAACCAGGGGCCCGGCGAGGTGGCCTGGTTCGGCCGCGACACCGACGCCGCGATCGCCCGCCTGCGGTTCCTCGTCGACGTCGCCGGCCCCGCCATCGCCGCGATCCTCGACCAGGCCGGGCCCCTCGACATCCTGGCCGTCGCCACCCAGGGCATCACCATGGGCGACGACCTCCACATGCGCACCCAGGCCGCCACCAACCTGCTGACCCGCACGTGGCTGCCCCACATCACCGCACTCCCCGACGCGATCCGCACCCCGTTCGGCGGCTACCTGGCGGGCAACCACCTGTTCTTCCTCAACCTGGCGATGGCCGCGGCCAAGTCGCTGCAGATGTGGGCCGAGCAGGTCAGCGGCTCCAGCATCGTCACCACGATGTCGCGCAACGGCACGACGTTCGGGATCAAGCTCGCCGGGTCGGGCCGCTGGCACATCACGGAGGCACCCCCGGTCGGCGAGGCGCTCTACTACTCCGGGTACGGACCGGACGACAGCGCCCGCGACATCGGGGACAGCGCCGTGCTGGAGCTGACCGGCATGGGCGGACCCGCCGCCGGCGGATCCGCCGCCGTGGCCGCCTTCCTGGGCGGCACCATGGCCGACGCCCGGGCCGCGACCGAGGGCTTCCAGGCCATCTGCGCCGGCCGGAGCAGCCGGTTCACCCTCCCCCCGATGGACTTCGTGGGCACCCCGCTCGGGGTGGACGTGCGCAAGGTCGTGGAACTGGGCATCACCCCGAAGGTCACCACCGGGATCCTGCACGCCACGGCGGGGACGGGGCAGGTCGGAGCGGGGGTGGCGGCCGCTCCGCTCGCGTGCTTCGTGAGCGCGCTCGGGGAGCTGGCCGCCTCGAGGAGCTAGGGTCGGCCCGCTCTCCACCACCGGCCGGTTCGAGCTGCTGCGGATCGTCCTCTCCCGACGGAGGTTCCGTGTCCGACATCCCGGTCAGTGACGCCGACCTGTTCGACGACGAGGCGCGCCTCGACCCGTACCCGATCTACGCGGAGCTGCGGGACCGGGGCCCGGTCGTGCTCATGGCCCGCCACGGCCACTACGCGCTGCCGCGCTACGCCGACGTGCGCACCGCGCTGATGGACTGGCGCACCTTCTCCTCGGCCAGGAGCGTGTTCGTCGACGAGATCGACGGCGTCGCGCTCGGGAAGGGCAGCCGGGTGGCCCTGCTCTACGGCTCGGCCAACCGACGAGCGCAAGTACCCCGACCCGGACCGCTTCGACATCACCCGCAAGCCGTCGGACCACCTCGCCTTCGGCCGTGGCGAGCACGTCTGCGTCGGCATGCACCTGGCCCGGCTGGAGATGAGCGCACTGCTCGAACGCCTCGCCGACCGTGTGGCCCGCTTCGAGATCGTCAGCGAGGAGCCGCTGATCAACAACGGGTTGCGCGGCTTCAAGCATCTCGAGGTGACGATCTCCTGACACCGTCGGTCCCGGCCGTGACCCGTCGATCCATGCGCGCACCGCCGCCGGTCGGTGACGGCGCCCGGGACCGCGGCCCGGTGGGGCGGCCGCGGGTGGGCGCGGGTTCCCGCCCGTCGCGTCAGCCGCCCGCGAGGTCGGAGGCGATGTCGCGGGTTCCGTAGCCCTCGGGCGCGGCGACCTCGACGACGGGATCGGGGCGGTTGTCGTACTCCAGCTGCAAGGCCCGGCTCATCGTCGCGTGCATGTCGTACATGCAGGTGATGTAGGTCAGCTGCAGCACCTGGGAGTCGGTGAGGTGGCTGCGCAGGACCGCGACGACCTCGTCGGGCACTCGACCGCCCTGCAACACCAGCCCGTCGGTGTAGGCGAGCACCGCGCGCTCCAGCGGTGAGAAGCAGTCCGCGGTGCTCCACGCGGGCACGGCGGCGATCTTCTCCTCCGCCACCTCGAGGGCGCGCATCTGCTTGCAGTGCTGGGAGAACACGAACTGGCTGCCCCGCGCCCACCCGGCCCGGCACTGGCCCAGCTCGCGCAGCACCGGGTCGACATCGGAGGCGCGGTAGAGCGCGAACCCGGCGACGGCGTGCCGGAACACCTCCGGCGACTGGGCGAACACCGTCCACCAGTCACCCGGCGTGCCCGTCGCCGTGCCGTGGTCGACGGCCGGGTCCCGGTCGGGGGCGAACAGCCGGTCGTAGAAGTGCAGGATCCGCTCGTCGGTGACCTCGGCCCGGGGCACCTCGCGCAGGCGCGGCACGCCCGTCAGCCCCGTGCCGCGGCGGACACGTGGCGGTCCGCGGCCGTGCGCGGCTCGTGGGACACGTCGGCGTCGGTGAACGCCCTCGTCCAGCACGCGAACTCCAGCAGCTCGCCGTCGGGGCCCTGGAAGTAGAACGACCGCACGTACACGCCCTCGTGGAACCGCCGCGCCACCGTCGACGGGCTGTTGTCGTGGTCGAGGATCGGGCTGACGTCGACGCCCTTCGCCGCCAGCCGTTCCCGATAGGCCTCGAACTCCTCGACCGGCACGTGGAACGCCACGTGGTTCATCGAGCCGACGGCGCTGACGATGTCGCCCTCCCCCGGACGCACGGCGGGCGCGGAGACACCGGGCACCCCGTCCGGCGCGTCGGGGAACCAGAAGAACGCGACGCAGTCGCCACCGCCGCAGTCGAAGAAGAAGTGCTGGCCCCCGCCCGGGATCTCGATGGTCTTGATCAGCGGCATGCCGAGCACGCCGGAGTAGAACTCCACGGTGGCCCGCATGTCGGAGCACACCAGGGCGAGGTGGTTGATGCCGCCGAGGCGGAACTCGGTGTTGGCAGGCACGGTCATGAGCATCTCCTCTGCAGAACCGACCTGACCGTCCTATCAAGTGAAACGGCCCGTGCACAGTCGGCATCCGCGGGCCTGCGGTGGAACAGCTCCCGCGGCGGACTCACCGTGGCCAACGCCGGGTGGGCCCGCTGGGCCCCGGTCAACTTCGCCGCGATCGCCGCGCACCTCGTCGGCGGGGCCGGCGTGCTCGACGCGAACAAGGGCCGGGTCGCCACCCAGCGCGGCGTGGGAGCGTCCACCATCGCGAAGCTGGCCCTGACCGGTGCCGCTCTCGGCTTCACCGCCTACAGCGGCGCACAGGGCAAGAAGCTGCAGGACGCCGGCTCGGTCCGGAAATCGCACCGTCCCAACCACGTGACGCGTCACCGGGTTGGCGAGGGCCCGGCGGGGTAGTCACGTGGTGTCCGTTCCCCCGATCGACGAGGAGACCCCGTGTTCGAGAAGTTGCAGGAGAAGCTCACCCGCACCCGCCCCGACCGTGAGGACGACGTCGCCGGGGACGCCGGACTGGCCCAGTCCCGCGACGTCGGAGGAGCCGGTGACGGTGCGGGCGACGCCGGGTCGACGACGGGTACCGGCACGAGCGAGGAGTTCGTCGGGCGGGTCGCGGGCCAGGACGACGGGGCCGAACGGCTGTCCGGGGCCGAGGCCCGGGCGTTCGGCGCCGACGCGGAGCCCGATCTGCCGTCGCACAGCGACGGTGACGCCCGCTGAGGTATACGGGCCGGCGTGGCGGGTAGCCGTAGCCATGACCACGACACGAACGCCCACCGCCGAACCGGAGATCAGCCCACAGGTCACGAAGGCGGCCACGATCGCCTACAAGCCGTTCGGGCTGCTGTTCAGCGTCCTGGGCGGGGCCCTGGCCAACGTCGCGTTCGGGCAGATCTGGAAGCGCGTCTCGAACGCGCCCACCCCGCCCAACGCCACCGACGAGGCCTACAGCACCCGGGAGGTGCTGCTGGCCGCCGTCCTGCAGGGCGCCCTGTTCGGCCTGATCAAGTCGGCGGTCGACCGCGCCGGCATGCGCGGTGTCCAGCGGCTCCTGCGCAGCAGGGGCCCGCGGGCATGAGCGCGGCGAAACCGGGTACAGGACCCGACATGACCTCATCGACACACGATGCCGACCTCCGCCCGGCCACCGACCCGGCGGCCGGGCCACCGTCCGACGCCTCGACCGGTGAGCTGCTGACACGGCTGTCCTCCCAGGTGACCGCACTGGTCAAGGGCGAACTCGAACTGGCGCGCGCGGAGCTCACCACCAAGGGGAAGCGGGCGGGCGTCGGCGCCGGGCTCGCGGGTGCCGGAGGTGTCGTCGCGCTGTACGGCGTGGGCGCGCTGGTGGCGGCGGCCGTGGCCGCCCTCGCGCTCGTGCTGCCGGTGTGGCTCTCGGCGGTGATCGTCGCCGTCGTGCTGTTCGTCATCGCCGGGGTGCTCGCGCTCGTCGGGCGCAGCAGCCTGCGCAAGGCGGTGCCGCCGGTTCCCGAGGCCGCGGTGGAGAACGTCCAGGAGGACGTCAGCGTGGTGAAGGAGGCGGTCCGGCGATGACCGGGGCGCAGGAGCAGCGGTCCCCCGGGGAGCTGCGCGCCGATCTCGGCGAGCTGCGCGCGGATCTCGGCGAGACCGTCGAGGAGCTCGCCCACCGCGCCGACGTTCCGGCCAGGGCGAAGGAGAAGAGAGACGAGGTCGTCGGGCGCGTCCAGGAACAGGCGGCCACCGCCCGCACGATGGTCGCCGGGAAGGCCCCGTTCCTGGAGGACCCGAAGGTCCTGGCCGGGATCGGGGCGGTCCTCGTCGCGCTGCTGGTGGTGCTGCGCCGGCGGCGTCGAGCCTGAGCGGACCCGACGGGTGCCCCCTCCGCGGAGGGGGCACCCGTCGGCTACCGGGGAGCGGGCAGCACCTCGTCCGCCCGGGTGCGGAAGAACGTCTCGTCGGTGACGAGCGCAGAGGTCTCGATGTGGTTGTCCTCCCTGCACGGCGGTCACCCGGTCCGGCACCAGGAAATCGCAGATCCGGTGTTTGGGCAGGCGCTCGGGCGAGCATCCCCCGACCATGACGATCCTGGACGCGCTCACCGACCGCCTCGAACGCGCCGAGTCGCTCGACGGCCCCGCGGGCGCCGCACGCGACGCGGTGGCCACGGTCCTCACCAACCAGACGGTCAAGGACGCGCTGCACGGCGTCTGGCTGGGCCACGCCCTGCACCCGGCGCTGGCCTCGCTCACCCTCGGGTCGTTCACCTCGGCGGCCCTGCTCGACGCGATCGGCGCCGGTCGCCGCGAGTCCAGTGCGCTGATCACCGCCGGGTTGCTCGCCGCCGCGCCCACGGCCGCCGCGGGATGGGCCGACTACGCCGACGGCCACGAGGAGCAGCAACGCGTCGGCATCGTCCACGCCGCCGGCAACGCCACCGCCGTCGCCCTGTTCGCGACCGCGCTGATCCAGCGCTCCCGCGGTGGGAACGGCCGGCTGGCCTCCGTTCTCGGCGGCACCGTCGCGGGCGCCGCCGCCTGGCTCGGCGGACACCTCGCCTACCGCCAGACACTGGGCCCCAACCAGGCCGAGGCCGTACCACACACCGGCCCCGGCGACTGGCAGTCCCTCGGCGCGCTCGGGGATCTGCCCGACGGGGAAGCCGTCCGGCGCCGGGCCGGTGACGCCGAGGTGCTCGTCGTGCGCCGCGGTGCCGAGGTGTCCGTGCTGTCGGACCGCTGCCCGCACCTGTCCGCGCCGATGCACGAGGGCGAGCTCGACTGCGGCGCCGCGCAGATCACCTGCCCCTGGCACGGCAGCGTGTTCGGCCTCGACGGCTCCGTCGTGCACGGGCCCGCCACCGCGCCGCTGCCCGGCTTCGCCACGCGGGTGGTCGACGGCCTCGTCGAGGCGCGGGTGCTCACCTACCCCGGCGTCCCGGCGAGCTGACCCGGTGACGGAGATCGACACCGACCGGATCGACACCGACCGGATCGACACCGACCGGATCGACACCGCCGTGTTCGATGTCGACGGCACGCTCGTCGACACCAACTACCACCACGCCCTGGCCTGGTACCGGGCCTTCCGCCACTTCGGGATCGTCCTGCCCGTGTGGCGGCTGCACCGGGCCATCGGCATGGGCGGCGACCAGCTCGTGGCCGCCGTCGCCGGGGACGCCGTCGAGGCCGAGCACGGCGACGACCTGCGCTCGGCGTGGGGCGAGGAGTTCGGGCCACTGCTGGGCGAGGTCCGACCCTTCGACGGCGTGCAGGACCTCCTGACCGATGTGCGCGAGCGCGGTCTGACCGTCGTGCTGGCCAGCTCCGGCTCACCCGAGCACGTGGACGCCTACCTGGACCTGTTCGACGGCCGCTCCCTGGCCGCCGCCTGGACCACCAGCGAGGACGTCGACCGCACCAAACCCCAGCCCGACGTCCTGCAGGCCGCGGTGGACAAGGTCGACGGCCACCGGGCGGTCGTCGTCGGCGACTCCGTCTGGGACTTCGACGCCGCCGGCCGCGCCGGATACCCCGGTTACGCCATCCGCACGGGCGGGTTCTCCGTCGAGGAGCTGGAGCACGCCGGCGCACAGGAGGTCTTCGACTCGATCACCGACCTGGGCGACGCCCTGGACCGCACGCGGTTGTCGGGGAGGCGCTGAGATGCCTCAGGACGAGATGCCCCCGGACTCGGTCGGCCCCCCTACTACGCGGCGTTCCGCGACCTCGAGCGCACCGTGCGCGAGTCCACGATGGACGGTCGACGGCACGTGTTCGAGGCCGAGATGAAGCAACGCCGGCGCACCAGGGGGCGACCCGGCCACGGGGCCACTCCCGACGGCTGACCCCGTTCCCGACCGGTCACAGCTTCTGCAGCGCGTCCGGCCTGTGGACGGCCTCGCCCCCGCTCTTGTCACTGCGCACGAGGTACTGGGGCTCGTCCTCGCTCGCCCGCACGGTCCGCCCTCCGGCCTCGGTGTCGGAGGTGATCTTCTCCAGCACCTCGCCCTCGGCGTGCCCGCCGTGGCTGCGCCAGCTGACCCGGTCGCCCTTGCCGAACTCGCTCATGTGCGGTGGGTACCCGGACATCCGGCGGCGAACCGCCGGTCAGCCGCCGCTGCTGAACGCCGCGTCGAACGCCGCCGACGGCGGGTCGAACGCCATACGGCGCACGAACTCCAGCGCCTCCGGGGCCCCGACGAGCCGGTCCATGCCCGCGTCCTCCCACTCGACCGAGATCGGGCCGGAGTAGCCGATGCTGTTGAGCATCCGGAAACAGGCCTCCCAGGGCACGTCGCCGTGGCCGGTGGAGACGAAGTCCCAGCCCCGCCGCGGGTCGGCCCAGGCCAGGTGCGACCCCATCCGGCCGTTGCGGCCGTTGCCGACCTGGCGCTTCGCGTCCTTGCAGTCCACGTGGTAGATCCGGTCCCGGAAGTCCCAGAGGAACCCGACCGGGTCGAGGTCCTGCCAGACGAAGTGGCTGGGGTCCCAGTTCAGCCCGAACGCCGGGCGGTGCCCGATCGCCTCCATCGCGGCGACCGTCGTCCAGTAGTCGTAGGCGATCTCGCTGGGGTGCACCTCGTGCGCGAACCGGACGCCGACCTCGTCGAACACGTCGAGGATCGGGTTCCAGCGGTCGGCGAAGTCGCGGTAGCCCTCGTCCACCATGGACTGCGGCACCGGCGGGAACATCGCCACGGTCTTCCAGATCTTGGACCCGGTGAACCCGATGACCGTGTCGACGCCCAGTGCCGCCGCCGCGCGCGCCGTCACCTGCATCGCCTCGGCCGCGCGCCGGCGCACGCCTTCGGGGTCGCCGTCGCCCCACACCCGCGCCGGCAGGATGTCCTGGTGGCGCTGGTCGATGGGGTCGTCGCACACGGCCTGGCCGGTGAGGTGGTTGGAGATCGCGTACACCGACAGCCCGTGCTTCTCGAGGACGTCGCGGCGGCCCTGCACGTAGGAGTCGTCCTCCACCGCGGCCCAGGGGTCGAAGTGGTCGCCCCAGCAGGCGATCTCGAGGCCGTCGTAGCCCCACTCGCCCGCGAGCCGCGCCACCTCCTCGAACGGCAGGTCGGCCCACTGGCCGGTAAACAATGTCACGGGCCGGGCCATCAGTGGACCTCCTCGATCGCGTGCCAGCTGCTGCCGTTCTCCGCGGACCGCGCCACCGCGTCCAGCACGAGCTGCACCTGCAGCCCGTCGGCGAACGACGGGGTCGGGTCGGTGCCCGCGGCGAGGTCGCGCACCAGGTCGACGACCTCGTGGGTGAACGTGTGCTCGTAGCCCAGCCCGTGCCCCGGCGGCCACCACGCGCCGACGTAGGGGTGGGTGGGCTCGGTGACGAGGATCCGGCGGAACCCCGCGGTGTCGGGATCGTCGGACCCGTTGAAGAACGACAGCTCGTTCATGGCCTCGAAGTCGAACACGAGCGAGCCGGCGCTGCCGTTGACCTCCAGGCGCAGCGCGTTCTTGCGCCCGGTCGCGAACCGGGTGGCCTCGAAGCTCGCCACCGCTCCCCGTGAGAACCGCCCGAGGAACAACGCGGCGTCGTCGACGTCGACGGTGCCCCGCCCCGCCCCGCCGGACGCGGACAGGCCGCTGGACTCCCCGACCAGCGGCCGCTCCCGCACGAACGTCTCCGTCAGCGCGGAGACGCCGGTCAGGAGGTCGCCGGTGACGAACTGGGCCATGTCGACGATGTGCGCGCCGATGTCGCCCAGGGCGCCCGAGCCGGCCCGGCCCTTCTGCAGCCGCCAGACCAACGGGAACTCCGGGTCGACGATCCAGTCCTGCAGGTAGGTCGCGCGGACGTGGCGAACGGTGCCGATCCGGCCCTGCTCCACCAGCCGCCGCGCCAGCGCCACGGCCGGTACGCGCCGGTAGTTGAACGCCACCATGCTCCGCACGCCCCGGGCACGGGCCCGCTCCGCGGCGGCGACCATGGCCCGCGCCTCGTCGACGCTGTTGGCCAGCGGCTTCTCACACAGCACGTGCTTGCCGGCGTCGAGCGCGGCGACGGCGATCTCGGCGTGGGTGTCACCGGGCGTGCAGATGTCGACGAGCTGCACGTCGTCGCGGGTGAGCAGGGCCTTCCAGTCGGTCTCCACGTCGCGCCACCCGAGCTTCTCCGCCGCCGCGGTGGCCGCTATGGCGTCCCGGCCGCAGAGCACGGCCATGTCCGGGGCGAGCGGCAGGTCGAAGAACCGGCCCGCCGTCCGCCACGCCTGGGAGTGGGCCGCGCCCATGAAGGCGTAGCCCACCATCCCGACACCCAGGGTCATGATTCGAAGCCCAACGGCAGGTAGGTGTCGACGTTCTCCTTCGTGACGGTGGCCGAGGCGAGCGTGATGGAGGTCGGCACCTCCTTCTCGACGAGGTCGCCCATCCCGCGGTTCTGCGCCACGAGCCGCGCCAGCGAGACCGCCGAGGACGCCATCGTGGGGGCGTAGGTGACGGTGGCCTTGAGCACGGTGTTGTCGGCCTTGATGTCGCGCATGGCGTTGGCCGAGCCGGCGCCGCCGACCATGAAGAACTCGCTGCGGTTCGCCTGCTTGATCGCGGCCAGCACACCGATCCCCTGGTCGTCGTCGTGGTTCCACAGTGCGTCGAGCTTCGGGGCGGCCTGCATCAGGTTCGCGGTGACGCGCTGGCCGCCCTGCGCGGTGAAGTCGGCCGCCTGCCGCGGCCCGACCTTGTACCCGAACGACGCCAGCGCGTCGGAGAAGCCCTTGCTGCGCGACTGGGTCAGCGGCAGGTTGTCGATGCCCGCGATCTCCCCGATCACCGGGTTGGTCACTCCCCTGGCCTTCAGCTGCTCACCGATGTACGTGCCGGCGCTGACGCCCATGCCGTAGTTGTCGCCGCCGATCCAGGTCCGGTAGGCCAGCGGCGTGTCGAAGACCCGGTCGAGGTTGATCACCGGGATGCCCGCCTGCATGGCCGCACGGCCCACGGAGGTGAGCTGGCTGCCGTCGTTGGGCAGGATCACCAGCGCGCTGACCTTCTTGTTGATCAGCGTCTGGACGGCGGCGATCTGCTGCGTGACGTCGTTGGTCGGGTTCACGGCCTCGAACGTGACGTCCGGGTACTGCTTGGCCTGGGCGGCCGCGTTGTTCGCGATCGCCGCGATCCAGCCGTGGTCGGCCGCCGGCGCGGAGAACCCGATCGTGACGGCGGCGCCGGCCGCGGCGTTGTCGCCCGCCGCGGCGGCCACGTTCGCCCCGGACGCGCCGGGGGCGGCGTTGCTGGTGCAGGCCGACAGCGCGACGGTGGCACCGACGACCCCGGCCCCGATCAGGAACCGGCGGCGCTGAAGATCGGACATGGAGAGCTCCTTCGTGGGAGATCGGGGATCAGGGAGAGGTACGACGGGCCCGGATCTGGATCAGCACCGCGATCACGATGATCACGCCCTTGGCGATGTTCTGGACGTCGGTGTCGAGGTTGTTGAGCACGAACAGGTTCGTGATCGTCGTGAAGACGAGGACGCCGAGGATCGAGCCGATCAGCGTGCCGCGGCCGCCGGTGAGCAGCGTGCCGCCGATGATCACGGCGGCGATCGCGTCCAGCTCGTAGAGGGTGCCGTGGGTGCTCGACCCCGTGGTGGTCAGCGACGCGATCATGATCGCGGCGATGCCGCAGCAGAGACCGGACACCACGTAGAGCAGAACGGTGTGGCGGCGGACGTCGAGCCCGGCCAGGCGGGCGGCCTCGGCGTTGCCGCCGATGGCGAACGTGCGGCGCCCGAACGTCGTGCGGTTGAGCACCACCCACCCGACGGCCACGACCGCCGCGAAGACGAACACCAGCAGCGGGATGCCCAGCAGCCGGGTGGTGGCGATGGCGCCGATCGTCGGGTCGGTGACGATCTGGCTGCGCCGCCCCGAGATCCGCTCGGCCAGGCCCTGGGCGGAGATCAGCATGGCGAGGGTGACGATGAACGGGACGATGCGGCCGTAGGCGATGAGCAGGCCGTTGACCAGCCCGCCGCCCATGCCCACGAGCAGCGCGCAGAGGATCATCACGACCGGGCCGAACGACTGCGTCGCCACCGTGGTGGCCCAGACCGACGCGAGCGCCATCAGCTTGCCCACCGACAGGTCGATCCCGCCGCCGATGATCACGAACGTGACCCCGACGGTGATCACCCCGATGATCGACGCGGACGTCAGGATCGTCAGCAGGTTCGAGGCCGTGGCGAACGTGTCGGCGGTGCCCACACCCACGACGGCGAGGATCACCAGCACCGCGACGAGCCCGAGGTTGCGCCCGGCCCCGCTGTCGAGCAGGCGGTGCAGCGCCGAGGGCCGCGGGGCCGCGCCCGCGGCCTCGACCCTGCTCCGCTCGTCGGCGGCCGGTGCGGTCGTGACCTGGTGTTCAGACACGCGCCTCTCCCTCCATCACCAGGTCCAGGACCCGGCCCTCGTCGAGCTCGTCGCTCGCGGACGTGTGCACGACGCGGCCCTCCCGGACGACGAGCACCCGGTCCGCGAGCCCGAGCACCTCCGGCACCTCGCTGGACACGAGCACGACGGCGACCCCCTGCCCGGCCAGGCGCCGGACCAGCGCGTAGATCTCGCTGCGGGCGCCCACGTCGACGCCGCGGGTGGGCTCGTCGAGCAGCAGGACGTCGCAGCCGCGCAGCAGCCAGCGGGCCAGCACGACCTTCTGCTGGTTGCCGCCCGACAGCGTCGCCGTGCCGCGGGTCGCGTCGGCGGGCCGCACGTCGAGCTGCGCGGTGACGGCGGACGCGGCGTCGAGCTCGGCGTCGCGGCGCAGGAACCCCCCGCGAGCGAAGCGCGACAACACGGGCAGCGAGACGTTGCGGTACACGGGCTCGCCCATCAGCAGCCCCTGGCTCTTGCGCTCCTCCGGGCACAGCCCCATCCCGGCCCGGACCGCTGCCGGGACCGAGCCCCGCCGCAGCTGCGTCCCACGGACCCGGACGGTCCCGGCGGTGGCGCGGCGCGCGCCGAACACGGTCTCGAGGATCTCCGAGCGACCCGAGCCGACGAGCCCGGCCAGCCCGACCACCTCGCCCGCGCGCACGGTGAACGACACGTCGGCGAACTCGCCCGTGCGGGACAGGGCCTCGACCTCCAGCACCACCCCGGAGTCCTCCGGTGCGGCGCGGGAGGGGAAGACGTACTCGATGGACCGGCCGGTCATCAACCGGATGACGTCGGCGGTGGGGGTGGTGGCGGCGGGCAGGTTGCGGGCCACCGTGCGGCCGTCCTTCAGGACGGTGACGCGATCGCCGATCGCGCGGATCTCCTCGAGCCGGTGGGAGATGTAGACGACGGACACGCCCTCGGCGGTCAGCTCCCGGATCACCCGGAACAGGTTCCGGACCTCCTCGGGGTCGAGCACGGCCGACGGCTCGTCCATCACGATCAGGCGGGCGTCGCGGGCCAGCGCCCGGGCCATGCCGACCACCTGCTGCCCCGCTGCGGAGAGCCGGCCCAGCTCGCGGCGCGGCGGGATCTCGGGGTGCCCGAGCCGGCGCAGCAGCGCGCGGGCGAGCTCCTCGGCGTCACGGGGGCGGGTGAAGCCGAACCGGGCGGGCTCGTGCCCGAGCACCACGTTCTCGGCGACCGACAGGCCCGGCACCAGGTCGAGCTCCTGGTGGATCGTGGCGATCCCGGCGCCGTCGGCGGCGTGCGGCGTGGCGAACGAGACCTCGGCGCCGTCGAGGACGATCGAGCCGGCGTCGGGGCGGTGCGCCCCGCCGAGCACCTTGATCAGCGTCGACTTCCCGGCCCCGTTCTGGCCGAGCAGGCAGTGCACCTCGCCGACCGCGACGTCGAGGTCGACACCGTCCAGCGCCCGGACCCCGGGGAAGGTCTTGACGATGCCCCGCATGGTGAGCAGTGCGACCGGCTCCGTCATGGCCAGCAACATAGGAGCGTTGACCAATGACGTACAACGTCCTGATAATGTCGTTTCAGGTCAGAATTCCGACGATATCGAGCCGTGATGCCACTGCCGTCCCCGCTTCCCCCCTTGCGCCTCACCGCACCCGCGCTGTCCGGGCGCACGGACCCCGCCGTCACGCTCAGCACCGTGGCGCGGCTCGTGGCCTCGGGCACCGCCGTGAGCAAGGCCGACCTCGTCCCGGTCACCGGGCTGGCCCGCACGACCGTGAGCGCGGCCGTCGACGAGCTGGTGTCCCGCGGCGTCCTCCGCCCGGACGGCACGCGGCCCACCCCCGGCCGCGGGCGTCCGGCCGACCGGCTGTCGCTGTCACCGCGGGGTGGGCACGTCCTGCTCGCCGACGTCGGCGCGACCGGCGCCCATCTCGCGGTCGTCGACCTGAGCCAGCAGGTGCTCGGGCACACCCACGTCGACGTCGACGTCAAGGACGGGCCGGAGGTCGTCCTCGCGGCGGTGGTGGACTCGCTGGCCACGCTGCGGGCGGGCGCGCCGGTGGCTCCGGTCCGCGCCGTCGTCATCGGGCTTCCGGGGCCCGTCGACGGCCAGCTCGGCACGCCCGTGCGGCCGCCGATCATGCCCGGCTGGCACGCCTACCCCGTGTCGGCGCGGCTGCGGGAGATCTTCGACTGCCCGGTGATCCTCGAGAACGACGTCAACCTCCGCGCCCTCGGCGAGGCCCGTGCCCTGCCCGACGACCAGGCCCCGCTGCTGTTCGTCAAGGTCGGCACCGGGATCGGCGGCGGGTTGATCACCCGCGAGGGCGCGCTGCACCACGGCGCCGACGGCGCCGCGGGCGACATCGGGCACATCCGGGTCCGGGGGGCGCCGGACGTCGTGTGCATCTGCGGGAACGTCGGCTGCATCGAGGCGGTCGCCTCGGCCGACGCGATCGCGCGGCGGCTGGGCACGGGGGCCGACACCGTCACGGTCGCGGAGGTCCGCGCCCGCATCGGCCGGGCCGACCCGGCCGCGCTGGCCCTCGTGCGGGAGGCGGCCGGGCTGATCGGCGAGGTGGTGGCCACCCTCGTGCACTTCTACAACCCGGCCCGCGTGACCCTGGGCGGATCGGTCACCGCGGCCAGCGACGAACTGCTCGCCGGTGTGCGCAGCGTCGTCTACCAGCGGGCGCTGCCGCTGGCCACCCGCAACCTGGTGCTCGCCAACAGCGTGCTCGGGGAGTACGCGGGGGTGGCCGGGGCGATGGTGCTCGGGATCGAACAGGCGCTCTCGGCCTCCGACATCGGCGGGCTCCTGTGAGCGGCAGGGCCGCCGGTCACGTGCTGTCCAGACGCGGCACGAGGACCTCCCGCACGACGAGCAGGACCGCCGCCGCCACGGGGATGGCCACCACCGCGCCGATGACGCCCAGCAGCACGGCGCCCAGCAGCAGGGCGATCAGCGTGAGCAGGGCGGGCACGTGCACGGCCCGGCCGATGATCCGCGGGGTCAGGACGTAGTCCTCGACGACCCGGTACGCCACGAAGAACCCCGCGGTGGCCAGCCCGACCCCCAGCGAACCGCTCAACGCGACCAGGGTGACCACCACCCCCGCCACCGAGGTGCCCACGACCGGGATCACGTCCAGCAGCATCACCATCACGGCCAGCAGCAGCGGGAACGACACTCCCAGCAGCAGCATCCACACCAGCGAGGACGCCCCGGCGATCACCGACAGCACCAGGATGCCCAGCACGTAGGAGCCGACCTTCGCGAACACCTCGTCACCGATCAGGATCACCCGGGGCCGCCGCGACCGCGGCACCAGCCGGTAGAGCCCGCGCCGGATCCGCGGCAGGTCGGCCAGGAAGTAGATCGTCAACACGGTCACGACCACCGTGTCCGCCAGCACCCCCAGCACCACCTCCCCGGCCCCGAGCACGCCGTTGAGGACGTTGCTGGTGACCCCGCTGCCGGTGGCGGCGCCGAGGGTGTTGCGGATGATCTCGACGACGCCGAAGCGCTGGTTCAACGCGCCCAGGGTCGTGTTGCGGTCCTGGATTGCCTGCAGGTAGTCCGGGATCTGCATCGCGAACGCGGTGGCCTGGGCCACCACCTGGGGGATGGCGACCGAGAGGAACCCACCGACCGCCCCGAGCAGCGTCAGCACCACACCCGCCACCGCGACCGGGCGCAGGACGCCGCGCCGCGCCAGCCGCGAGACGGCCGGCTCCAGGCCGATCGCGATGAACAGCGCCAGCCCGATCAGCACGAGCGTCTGCCGCGCGGTGACGACCAGTTCCGCGACCAGCACCGTGACGGCGACCCCCGCGGCGCCCGCCATCCCGACGAAGAACGGCGAGCGGCGGTTCATCGGGCGTCCGAGCCGGCCCAGCGGTTCCGCCTCCGTGCTGAGCGTGGCCGCTGCCGCCTCGGCCGCGGCGACCGGACCCTCCTCCTCGTCGCGGTGGGGCTGGGCGACCAGGCGGTGGTGGCCGTCGGCTGCGTCGCCGTCCGGGATGGTGGTCATGATCGCTCCGCAGCAGAGGGTGCAGGCCGTCGAGGGATGGGCCGCGACCGGTAGTGAACACCAGCCCGCGTCGCTCGGCCGGGTGAACGCCGCGCGCCGCGCCCCGTTCCACCGCCCGCGGCCCGCCGTCCGGCTCAGCCGCCGAACTCCACCACGGGCAGCCCCCGGACTCCGGGCTCCACCACGAACAGCGCCCCCGCCAGGAGCTGGTCGGCCGGGTCGAGACCCTGCCGGGACGTGGTGACGTAGAGCCGGTCCAGCCCGGGGCCGGCGAACGTGCACGCCGTGACCTGCGTGACCGGCAGCTCCACGACGGCGTCGAGCACGCCGTCGGCCGTGTAGCGGTGCACGGCCGACCCGCCCCACAGGGCCACCCAGACGCCGCCCTCGGCGTCGACGGTGAGCCCGTCGGGGAACCCGGGGCCGTCGGGGAGCGTGACGAACGGGCGGCGGGCGGCCGGGCCCGCGTCGAGGTCGAAGACGTCGATCCGCCGCGTCGGGGTGTCGACGTGGTGCACGCGCCGCCCGTCGGGGGTGACGCCGAACCCGTTGGAGATCGTGAGGCCGTCCAGGATGCGCCCGGCCGTGAGGTCGGGCGCCAGGCGGTAGAGCGCACCCGCGCCGGTGCTCTCGTCGTAGGCCATCGACCCGCACCAGAACGCGCCGTCGGGTGTGCAGCCGCCGTCGTTCATGCGCACGCCGGGGTCGTCCCAGAGGTCGCCGAGGTGCCGTTCGACGCGCAGGTCGGCGTCGAGCAGGACGAACCCGCGCTCGTCGGCCAGCACCGTACCGCCACCGCGGCGGGGCCGGAAGGCGGCCGCGACGGTGCCGACGTGGGTGCGCCGGACCACCTCGCCGTCGAGCTCGAGGACGTCGCCGGCGAGCATGTCGACCCAGCGCACCCCGCGGTAGGACGGGTGCCAGACCGGCCCCTCGCCGTGCGTGGCGACCGGGCCGGTGACGGGCACGGCGGTGAGGACGCGAACCATGATCAGACGGTAGCGGGCGCGAGGCTAGGGGGCGGGCTCGGCCCGGTGGTCCGCCGCGGCCGGGCACCACGCGGGAAGATCGTGCTGGCCGAGACGGTACGGCGCGAGGTGTCGCCCCGGGCGCACCGGGTACCTGACCCGACATGACCAGCACACCCACCACCGAGCGGCACCCCGGAGACCGGGCCCGCAGCCCTACCGAGATACCGGCCCGCGGCTGGTGGCAGGTGACCCGCCGCGCGGTCACCGAGAGCGGCGCCGACAACGTGCCCATGCTCGCCGGCGGCGTCGCCTACTTCGCCTTCCTCGCCGTGTTCCCGGCCCTCATCGCCGCGGTCACCCTCTACGGCCTGATCGCCGACCCCGCGACGGTGGCGCGGCAGGTCGAGTCCCTGGCCGCGACGCTGCCGCAGGAGACCCAGCCCCTGATCGCCGACCAGCTCACCGCCGTCGTCTCCGGCAGCGGGAGCGCGCTGGGGATCGGGCTCGTCGTGTCCGTGCTGGCGGCCCTGTGGTCGGCCTCGAGCGGCACCGGCAACCTGATCAAGGCGGTGAACCTCGCCTACGACGAGCAGGAGACCCGCGGCTTCCTCAAGACCCGCGGCCTCGCGCTGCTGCTCACGCTGGGCGCCATCGTCTTCGTCCTGCTGACGCTGGCGCTGGTGGCCGTCGTGCCCCCGCTGCTCGACGCCCTTCAGCTCGGTGTGCTCGGCACCGTGCTCGCCGAGGTGGTGCGCTGGGTGCTGCTCGTGGCGCTCGTCGTCGGCGCGCTGGCCGTGGTGTACCGGGTGGCCCCCGACCGCGACGCGCCCCGGTTCGCCTGGGTCAGCACCGGCTCGGTCGTCGCGGCCGTCCTGTGGATCATCGGCAGCGCCGGGTTCAGCCTCTACGTCGACAACTTCGGCAGCTACAACACGACCTACGGAGCGCTCGCCGGCGTGGTCGTGCTCCTGCTCTGGCTCTACCTGACCAGCTACATCGTGCTGCTGGGCGCGGAGATCAACGCCGAGGCCGAGCGCCAGACCGGTCGCGACACCACCCACGGGCCGGAGGCCCCGATGGGCGAGCGCCACGCCACCGCCGCCGACGAGATCGCGACCGGGCCGTAACGGCGGGCGCGCGCCGACCACCAGCACCGAGGGGCCGTGGGCGGCGGTTCGACGCCTCGCCGCCCGCCCATCGGTTCGCCTCCTCCGACCCGACGACATGGCGGTGCGGCGTCACGTCGTGCGGCGGTCCAGGAGCCGCTGCAGCTTGCCGATCGAGCGTTCCAGGGTGTCCGGGTCGACGACCTCGCAGGTCACCGAGATCCCGACCGACTGCTTCACGGCATGCACCAGCTCGGCGGCGGCCCCGTCGCGCCGCTCGGCCGGGGTGTCCGTGCGGGCCTCGACCCGCACCCCGAGCGCGTCCATCCGGCCCCTGGTGGTCAGCACGAGCTGGAAGTGCGGCGACAGGCCGGGCGTGCGGAGCACGATCTCCTCGATCTGGGTCGGGAACACGTTCACCCCCCGCAGGATGATCATGTCGTCGGTCCGGCCGGTGACCTTGGCCATCCGCCGCATCGACGGACGCGCGGTACCCGGCAGCAACGTCGTCAGGTCCCGGGTGCGGTACCGGATGATCGGCAACGCCTCCTTGGTGAGCGAGGTGAACAGCAGCTCGCCCTCCTCGCCGTCGGGCAGCGGTGTGCCGTCCAGCGGGTCGACGACCTCGGGCAGGAAGTGGTCCTCCCAGATGTGCAGGCCGTCCTTGGCCTCGACGCACTCCTGGGACACACCCGGGCCCATCACCTCGGACAGGCCGTAGATGTCCACCGCGTGCATGTCCATGCGCTCCTCGATCTCGGAGCGCATCTGCTCGGTCCACGGCTCGGCACCGAAGATGCCCACCTTCAGCGACGTCGACGTCGGGTCGATGCCCTGGCGCTCGAACTCGTCGAGCAGGGTGAGCATGTAGCTCGGGGTCACCATGATCACGTCGGGCTCGAAGTCGCCGATCAGCTGCACCTGCCGCGGGGTCATGCCGCCGGAGACCGGGATCGCCGTGGCGCCGAGCTTCTCGATGCCGTAGTGCGCGCCCAGGCCGCCGGTGAACAGCCCGTAGCCGTACGCGTTGTGCACCTTGTGACCCGCCCGCCCGCCGGCCGCGCGGATCGACCGGGCGATCAGCCCGGCCCAGCGCTCGATGTCGCCCTCGGTGTAGCCGACGACGGTCGGCCGCCCCGTGGTGCCGGACGAGGCGTGGATGCGCCGCACCTGGTCCTGGCGGACGGCGAACATGCCGAAGGGGTAGTTCTCCCGCAGGTCGGCCTTGCTGGTGGTGGGGAACCGGGCGATGTCGGCGAGCTCGCGGCAGTCGTCCGGGTGGACGCCGTGGGCGTCGAAGGCCCGCCTGTAGTGCGGGACGTTGTCGTAGGCGTGCCGCAGCGTCCACTGCAGACGCTGCAGCTGCAGCTCCCGCAGCTCGTCGACCGACATCCGCTCGGCCGGGTCCAGGAGGTCGGCGGGCGGTGCGTCACCCAGCCGCTTCGGGATCGTCGGGGTGGTCGGGGTGGTCGGGGTGGTCACAGCCGTCATCCTCCGTCTACGTCGGTCGTCCGGTCGGTGCCGGGGCTCTCCTGCTTCGCGACGAGGGTGAGGACGTCGTAGCGGGCGACCGACTCACCGTCCTGACGGGTGACGTCGGCGTCCCAGCGGACCTCGCCGTAGCCGGCGGAGTCGCGCGGGGTGAGCTGCTTGCAGGTCAGCGTCACGGTCAGCGCGTCACCGAACTTCACCGGTGTCAGGAACCGCAGGTTGTCGACGCCGAAGTTGGCCAGCACCGGCCCGGGATCGGGATCGACGAACAGCCCGGCCGCCAGCGACACGATGAGGTAGCCGTGGGCGACGCGCTCGCCGAACAGCGGGTTCGCTGCGGCGGCCTCGGCGTCCATGTGGGCGTAGAACGTGTCGCCGGTGAACTCGGCGAAGTGCTCCACGTCCTCCTGGCTGACGGTGCGGGGGCCGGCGACGATCGTGTCGCCGGGGCGCAGCTCCTCGAGGTGCTTGCGGAACGGATGAACGTCGGTCTCGCGGCGCTCGGCACCCGCCACCCAGCGGCCGGTGATCGCGGCGAGCGTGTCCGGGTCGCCCTGGATCGCGGTGCGCTGCATGTGGTGCAGCACCCCGCGGATGCCACCCATCTCCTCGCCGCCGCCCGCGCGGCCGGGCCCGCCGTGCACGAGCTGCGGCATCGGCGAGCCGTGACCCGTCGACTCCTTCGCGTCCCGGGCGTTGAGCACGAGCAGCCGCCCGTGCCACGGCGCGACGCCGAGCACGACCTCGCGGGCCCACGCGGTGTCGGCGGTGACGATGGAGCCGGCCAGGCTGCCCTGGCCGCGGGCGGCGTAGTCGATCAGCTGCGCCGTGGACGAGTACGGCAGGATCGTCGAGACCGGGCCGAAGGCCTCCACCTCGTGCGGTTCGGCCCGCTCCGGGTCCCCCACCAGCAGGATGGGCGAGACGAACGCGCCGCGGTCGGCGTCGGCGTCGACCACGTCGACCGTGTCGGGATCGCCGAACACGATGCGCCCGGCGTCGGCGAGGGCCTTCACGCTGCGGCGCACCTCCTCGCGCTGCTCCAGGCTCGCCAGCGCCCCCATCCGGACGCCGTCGGTACCGGGGTTGCCGACGGTGACCTTCGCCAGCCGCGCCGACACGGCCTCGACCACCGCGTCCACCTGCTCCGCCGGTACGAACGCACGCCGGATCGCGGTGCACTTCTGCCCGGCCTTCACCGTCATCTCGGTGGTCAGGCCCTTGACGAAGAGGTCGAACTCGTCGGTGCCGGGCACGGCGTCCGGGCCGAGCGCGGAGAGGTTGAGCGAGTCGGCCTCGGCGGAGAACCGCACCGCGTTGCGGACGATCGCGGGATGCGCCCGCAGGGTCTGCGCCGTGGACGCCGAACCGGTGAACGACACCAGGTCCTGGCCGGTGAGGTGGTCGAACAGGTCCCCGACCGAGCCCGCGACGAACTGCCACGCGCCGTCGGGCAGCAACCCGGAGCCGACGATCAGCTCCGTGAGCTTCGCGGTGAGGAACGCGGTGGGGCTGGCCGGCTTGACGATGCTCGGGACGCCGGCGAGGAACGCGGGCGCGAACTTCTCCAGCGGACCCCACACGGGGAAGTTGAACGCGTTGACCTGCACCGCGACGCCGTGCAGCGGGGTGCAGACGTGCTGGCCGAGAAACGTGCCACCGCGGCCGAGCGGCTCGACGGCCCCCTCGACGTAGACGGTGTCGTTGGGCAGCTCGCGCTTCGCCTTCGACGCGTAGGCGAGCAGCACGCCGATGCCGCCGTCGACGTCGAACTTCGAGTCCCCGAGCGTGGCACCGGTCTGCGCGGAGACGGCGTAGAGCTCGTCGCGGTGCTCGCGCAGGTGCCCGCCGAGGGCCTTGAGCAGGGCCGCACGCTGGTGGAACGTCAGCTCGCGCAGCGCGGGCCCGCCGACGGTGCGGCCGTACTGCAGCGCCCCTGCGAAGTCGACACCGTCGGAGGAGATCCGGGCGATCTCCTCGCCGGTGACCGCGTCGTGCAGCGGCCGGCCCTCGGCGGTGGAGGTGTGCCAGTCGCCGAGGACATGGCTGCGCAGGGTGGGGATGCTCATGGGCTCTCCTCGTCGTCGGGGATGGGTCGTCGGGGATGGTCAGACACGTTCGATGAGCAGCGCGACGCCCTGGCCCACGCCGACGCAGAGCGTCGCGAGGCCCCGGCGTCCGCCCTCGCGGTGCAGGCGGTGGGCGAGCGTGACGGTGATGCGGGCGCCGGAGCACCCCAGCGGGTGGCCGAGCGCGATGGCCCCGCCGTCGGCGTTGACGACGTCGGGATCGAGGCCGAGCCGCCGCACGCACGCGATGCTCTGCGCGGCGAAGGCCTCGTTGAGCTCGACGGCGTCGAGGTCGCCCACCGACCAGCCCGCCCGCGCCAGCGCCTTGTGCGTGGCGGGCACCGGGCCCAGACCCATGACGTGCGGGGCGACGCCGGCGCTGGCGCCGACCACGATCCGCGCGACCGGCGTCAACCCGTGCTCCCGCACGGCCCGCTCGCTCGCGACGACCAGCGCGGCCGCCCCGTCCGACAGCGGTGAGGCGTTGCCCGCGGTGACCACACCGTCGGTGCGGAAGACCGGCCGCAGCCGGCCCAGCGACCCGGTCGACGCGTCGGGGCGCGGGCCCTCGTCGGCGGTGACGACCACCGGGTCACCCCTGCGCTGCGGGACCGTCGCTGCGGGACCGTCACCGCCACGAGCTCGGCGTCCAACCGGCCGTCCTTCGCGGCGGCGCTGGCGCGGGCGTGGCTGCGCACCGCGAACTCGTCGCACTCGGCGCGGGTGATGCCGTCGAGCGCGGCGACCTCCTCGGCCGTCTCCCCCATCGACAGCGTCACCGGGCCCGCGGTCTCGGTGTGCACCGGCGGCGCGGCCTCGTCGAGGTCGCGGAAGCGCGGGTTGGTGAAGCGCCAGCCCAGGGAGGTGTCGGCGACCTCGCCGGGCTTCGCCCACGGCGTGCCGGGCTTGGCCATCACCCAGGGCGCGCGCGTCATGACTCGACCCCACCGGCCACGACGACGTCGGCCTCGCCGGCGCGGATCGACTGCGCGGCGTTCGCGACGGCGGTCAGGCCGCTCGCGCAGAGGCGGTTGACGGTGTAGCCGGGCACCGTCGACGGCAGGCCGGCCAGCAGCACCGCCATCCGCGCGACGTCGCGGTTGTCCTCGCCGGCCTGGTTCGCGGCCCCGAGCACGACCTCGTCGACCGCGTCGCCCGGCACCCCCGCCCGGCGGACGGCCTCGGCCACCACGAGGGCGGCGAGGTCGTCGGGGCGGACGCCGGAGAGGGCACCGCCGTACTTGCCCTGCGGGGTGCGGACCCCGCTCACCAGATACACGTCGGTCATTCAGAGCCGTCCCAGCTGTCGCCCGGCGAACGATCGTTCGGTTGTCGGGGAGGCTAGCATGACCGCGTGGAGACGAACAGTGCCGGAGGCACCGCAGCCAGCTCGACGCACGCCGATCCGGCGGTCCTGGTCACCGCCGACGAGAAGGACCCGGCCGTCGCGATCGTGACACTGAACCGGCCGGCGAAGCGCAACGCGCTCACGATCGAGCTGAAGGAAGCGTTGCTCGCCGCCCTGGAGGGGGTCGCCACGGACGCGGGCGTGCGCGCCGTGGTGCTGGCCGGTTCGGGCAAGTCGTTCTGCGTCGGACAGGACCTCGGCGAGCACGTGCAGGCCCTCGAAGCGGACGCGTCCACGTCGTTCGACACCGTCGGGAGGCACTACAACCCGATCGTCGCGACGATCGCCACGATGCCGAAGCCCGTGATCGCCGCGATCAACGGTGGCGCGGTCGGTGCGGGCCTGGGCTTCGCGCTGGCCTGCGACCTGCGGGTGGCGGCGGAGACGGCCACGTTCGCCACGGCGTTCGCCGCCATCGGGCTGACCGCCGACTCCGGCCTCTCGGCGAGCCTCGTCCACTCCCTGGGCGCGGCGCGGGCCACCGAGCTGCTGCTGCTGGGTGAGTCCTTCGACGCCACGCAGGCGCTGGCCTCCGGCCTGGTGCGGGCCGTGGTGCCGGCCGAGCAGGTGCTGGACACGGCGCTGGAGCTCGCCCGCCGGCTCGCCGCCGGGCCGACCCTCGCCTACGCCGAGATCAAGAAGGCGGTCGCGATCGGCGCGGTGTCCCCGCTCGACACCGTGCTCGAGGCGGAGGGCGCCGCGCAGGCACGGCTGGGCGTCACGACGGACCACAAGGAGGCCGTCGAGGCGTTCCTGGCCAAGCGGCGGCCCACGTTCGAGGGCCGGTGACCGTGGACGGACCGTTCGGGCGGACGCCGTGAGCGCCGCACCGGCCGAGCCCCCGACGTCCCCGGTCCGCACCCGGCGGGCCCGCGGCGAGGCCGGCGCCCGGCGCCCGGTCTACGACGCGTCGTCGCTGCTCGCCGTGGCCGTGGCCGAGTTCAACACCCGCGGCTACGACGCCACCAGCATGGAGGACCTCTCCCGCGCGGCCGGCATCACGAAGTCGTCGTTCTACCACCACGTCAGCGGCAAGGAGGAGCTGCTCAAGGCCGCGCTCGAGCGCGCGCTGGACGGCCTGTTCGGCATCCTCGAGGAACCGGCGGCGCAGGACGGCCCGGCCCTGCTGCGGCTCCAGCACATCATCCGCCGCCAGGTCGAGGTCCTGACCTCGGAGCTGCCCTACGTCACGCTGCTGCTGCGCGTGCGCGGCAACACCGAGACCGAGCGGTGGGCGCTGGCCCGCCGCCGCGCGTTCGACGCGTCGATCGCCTCGCTGGTGGCCGACGCCGTGGCCGACGGCGAGGTCCGGGCAGGAGTCGAACCGTCGCTGGCCGCCCGTCTGCTCTCGGGCACGGTCAACTCGATCATCGAGTGGTACCGGCCCGGCCGCCCCGGCGCGGACGACCTGCCCGACGAGATCGTCCGGATCGTGTCCGTGGGCATCATCCCGCCGTCCTGAGCAGATCCCGGTCGGCCGTGGTTGCGCCCGGCCGGGCAGTGCGTCATCATCAGACGAACGAACATTCGGTTACGGAGGAGTCCCATGACGGTGACCGAGGACCGAACCGGTCCTGAGCTCGACCTGGAAGCCGGTTTCGACCGGACGATCGGGGCCGACCAGCGCGTGGAGCCGCGGGACTGGATGCCCGAGGCCTACCGCAAGACGCTGATCCGCCAGATCGCCCAGCACGCGCACTCGGAGATCATCGGCATGCAGCCGGAGGGCAACTGGATCCTCCGTGCCCCGTCACTGCGCCGCAAGGCGATCCTGCTCGCGAAGGTGCAGGACGAGGCCGGCCACGGCATGTACCTCTACGCCGCGGCCGAGACGCTCGGCGTCGACCGTGAGGAGCTCACCGAGAAGCTGATCTCCTCGAAGCAGAAGTACTCCTCGATCTTCAACTACCCCACGCTGAGCTACGCCGACATCGGCGTCATCGGCTGGCTCGTCGACGGTGCGGCCATCTGCAACCAGGTGCCGCTGTGCCGCTGCTCCTACGGCCCGTACGCGCGGGCGATGGTCCGCATCTGCAAGGAGGAGTCGTTCCACCAGCGTCAGGGCTTCGAGCTGCTGCTGGCGATGGTGAACGGCACCGACGCGCAGAAGGCGATGGTGCAGGAGTCGGTCGACCGCTGGTGGTGGCCGTCGCTGATGATGTTCGGCCCGCCCGACGACGACTCCCCCAACTCCGCGCAGTCGATGGCCTGGGGGATCAAGCGCCACACCAACGACGAGCTGCGCCAGCGCTTCGTCGACATGTCCGTGCCGCAGGCCGCGGCGCTGGGGGTCACGCTGCCCGATCCCGAACTGGTCTGGAACGAGGACCGGAAGTCCCACGACTACGGCGAGCCCGACTGGGCCGAGTTCAAGGCCGTCATCGCGGGCTCCGGGCCGGCCAACGCCCAGCGCGTCGCCCACCGCCGCCGCGCCCACGAGAACGGCGCCTGGGTGCGCGAGGCCGCACAGGCGTACGCCGACAAGCAGGCGGCCCGCGCGCGGGAGCAGGAGGTGCCGGCATGAGCGAGGAGGTCACCGCCGAAGGCGGGCACGGCGCCGTGCCGACCACCGGCGTCGAGACCGGGTTGGGTGAGAAGCCCTCCCGGCGCACCTGGCCGCTCTACGAGGTGTTCGTGCGCGGCAAGCGCGGCCTCAACCACGTGCACGTCGGGTCGCTGCACGCCGCCGACGACGAGATGGCCCTGCACAACGCCCGCGACGTCTACACGCGCCGCAACGAGGGCGTGAGCATCTGGGTGGTCCGCGCCGACGCGATCACCGCGTCGAGCCCGGCGGAGAAGGACCCGTTCTTCGCACCGGCCGGTGACAAGGTCTACCGCCACCCCACCTTCTACGCGATCCCGGACGAGGTGCCGCACCTGTGAACGTCCACCACACCGAGGTCGAGGGGCACGCTGTGACGGACACCGATGGGACCAACGCCTACCAGTCGCTGTCGGAGACCACCGGCCACGACGACCCGCGCTGGGCGTTCGGCACCGGCATCGTCGAGGAGGCCGGTGCGGAGATCACCTCACCGGTACCCGACGGCGTCGACCCGGCCGACCTCGCCGCCTACTGCCTGATGCTCGGCGACGACGCGCTGGTCTACAGCCACCGCCTGTCGGAATGGGTCAGCAACGCCCCGGAGCTGGAGGAGGAGGTCGCGCTGGCCAACACCGCGCTCGACCTCCTCGGCCAGGCCCGCGTGCTGCTCGCCCGCTCGGCCCACCTGACCGGCGGTGACGAGGACTCGCTGGCCTTCCTGCGCACCGACGCGCAGTTCCGCAACGTCGGCCTCGCCGAGCTCTCCGACGACCTCGACTTCGCCCGCGCCGTCGGCCGGATGCTGATCTTCTCGACCTGGCGCCTCGCGCTGCTCGACCGGCTCGTCGGCTCGGCCGACCCGGTGATCGCCGCGGTGGCGGCCAAGGGCGTCAAGGAGCTGACCTACCACCGCGACTACGCGGCCCGCTGGACGCTGCGCCTGGGCGACGGCACCGACGAGTCGCACGCACGGATGCAGGCGGCGCTGGACGCGCTGTGGCCCTACGTCGGGGAGCTGTTCCGCACCTCCGACGAGGAGCGGCGGCTGGTCGAGGCCGGTGTGGCAGTGGATCCGGCGCTGACGCGCGAGGAGGTCGACGCGGTGCTCGACCAGGTCATCACGAAGGCCACGCTGACGCGGCCCGACAAGCCGGCCATCGGCACGATCGGCGGGCGCAGCGGGCGCCAGGGCGTGCACACCGAGCACCTCGGACACGCGCTCGCGGAGATGCAGAGCCTGGCCCGCCAGCACCCGGGCACGACGTGGTGACCGACATGGTGATCGACGTGGCGACCGCGCGCGAGGTCGTCGCCGGGGTCGTCGACCCGGAGATGCCGATGCTCACCCTCGACGACCTGGGGGTCGTGCGCGGCGTCGACGTCGAGGGCGACGCGGTGCTCGTCACGATCACACCGACCTACTCGGGGTGCCCCGCGATCGAGGAGATGCGCCACGACCTGCGCGCGTCGCTGACCCGCGCCGGGTTCGCCCGCGTGGAGGTCCGCACCGTCCTCTCCCCCGCCTGGAGCACCGACTGGATCAGCGACGACGGCCGCCGCAAGCTCGCCGAGGCCGGCATCGCGCCCCCCGGCCGGGCGGCACCGCGGGTCGCCGGCCCCGTCCCGCTGACGCTCACCCCGCCGTCGGCCGCGGTGCGCTGCCCGCACTGCGGCGCGCCCGCCACCGACGAGCTGTCCCGCTTCGGGCCCACGGCGTGCACGGCCCTGCGCCGCTGCCCGTCGTGCCGGGAGCCCTTCGAGCACATGAAGGAGATCTGATGACGGCCGCCACCGAGGTCGGCACCTCGGACATCACCTCGGACATCACCTCGGACATCACCTCGGACATCACCGAGCCGCGCACCGGCGGGTTCCACCCGCTGCGGGTCGCGTCCGTCGAGCGCCTCTGCGACGACGCGGTCGCCGTGACCTTCGACGTCCCGGAGTCGCTGAAGCAGGCCTACGCCTTCAGCCCCGGCCAGTACCTGACGCTGCGCACGGTCACCGACGACGGCGAGGAGCGCCGCTCGTACTCGATCTGCGCGCCGTCGGGCGCGGCCCCGCGGGTCGGGGTCCGGCGGGTGGCGGGCGGGCTGTTCTCGGAGTGGCTGGTGGACCGGCTGGAGGCGGGCGACGAGATCGAGGTCGGCCCGCCCGCCGGCTCGTTCACCCCGCAGCTGGAGGCGGGCACCCACCACGGGCTGATCGCGGCGGGCTCGGGCATCACCCCCGTGCTGTCCATCGCCGCGTCGCTGCTGGCCGCGCACGACGACACGCACGTCACCCTGATCTACGGCAACCGCCGCACCGACACGGTCATGTTCACCGAGGAGATCGCCGACCTCAAGAACGCCCACGGCCCGCGCCTGCACCTGCTCAACGTGCTCTCGCGCGAGCCCACCGAGGCCGACATCTTCAACGGCCGCCTCGACGCCGACCGGATGCGGACCCTGCTCGGCGCGCTCGTCGACGTCGAGGACACCGACCACTGGTGGCTGTGCGGGCCGCTCGGCATGACCGAGGACGCCGTCACGGTACTCACCGAGCTCGGCGTGGACCGCAAGCGGGTGCACCGCGAGCTGTTCTACGTCGACGAGCCCCCGCCCGAGCTGCACCGCGCCGAGGACGACGACGCACCCGACGGCGACGGCAGCGAGGTGACGATCGTGCTCAACGGCCGGTCCACCCAGCTGACCCTCCCCCGCACCGTCCCGGTGCTCGACGCCGCGCAGAAGGTGCGCGGCGACCTCCCGTTCGCCTGCAAGGGCGGGGTCTGCGGCACCTGCCGGGCGAAGGTCACCGACGGCGACGTCACCATGCGCCGCAACTTCGCCCTCGAGGACGACGAGGTCGCGGCCGGGTTCGTGCTGACCTGCCAGACGCTTCCGGTCTCCGACCGGGTCGTCATCGACTTCGACGTCTGAGAACCCTTCCGGCCCCGCGTCCGCCGGGGTGGGCCGGATCAGGGGGCGCCGAGCACGGCCCGGTCGGCGTCGGTCCACTCCGCCGAGCGCCCCTGGGTGGCGCAGAACATCGACCAGGTCAGGAGCGGGCCCGTCGGGCGGGGTGGACGCGCCCAGTACCCGATCGACGGGTTGTGCCGCCACGCCCCGGTGCCCGGCCCCTTCACCATCACGAGCTCACCCGCGCTCTCCAACCGGCGGAGCGCGCTCCCGAACCGGGCGGTCGACGCCGACGCCTGCCCGCGGCGCGCCCCGAGCAGGACGTGCCCCCGCTCCCGCACGTGCGCGACGAACAGGTCCGGCCGCGCGAGCCGGAACCGGTACTCGACCACCCCGTACTCGACGAACGGCTCACCGGCGTTGACGCAGGCCAGCAGCGGCTCGAGCAGCTCGTCGGTGGCGGCGGCCTCGGAGCCCACGCCGGGACGCGGCGCGGCGGGCGCGCGGGCGCCCGTCGCGCGCGCCGTCGGGGCGACGCGGCCCGACGGCACCTCGGGGGGCGCGACGGACCACGTGTGCGTGCCGGCGCCGTCGTGCTCGCCGGTGCAGGTGTACTCGACCGCGCCGTCGGGCCGGCGCCGAGGTGGCCGGACGTCGTCGAACGAGAAGCACCGGGGGCAGGTGATGATCAACGGAGGGACCTCGCTGGACTCACGTGCCCGAGCCTAGCCTCGACCGGGTCAGCCGGCGTCGGCCCACAGCTCCAGGGCGATGTTGTCCGGGTCGCGGAACTCCAGCAGGCAGCCCAGCCCGATGTCCTTCACGCCGGCGTGGGCGACACCCAGCTCGTCGAGGCGCGCGGCCGCGGCGTCGAGGTCCGCGCGCGAGGGCAGCTTGAAGGCCACGTGGTCGAGGCCGGCGCGGTTCTCGGTGAAGGTGTCGGCGGCGGGGGCTACCGGCCGGAGCCCGAAGAACCCGCCGGGCACCTCGTAGACGACGCCGCCGAAGAGCCACCACAGCTCCTCGCGGGTGGCGTCGTCGGCGTCGGCGGGAAGCTCGAACGCGACGGGCAGGCCGAGGACGTCGTCGTAGAACCGGCGCGACCGCGCGATGTCGGTGACGGTGAGCCGGACGTGGGAGAAGCCGGTGACGGGAAGCGACATGATCGAAGTCTCTCCCATCGACGCGCCGGCGCACACCCACCACTTGGTGAGGGTGCGCCGGCGCGGCGATGCTCAGAGGGCCGGGGGCTCAGAGGGCCGGCGGCTCAGAGGGCAGGGGCCAGGGCGTTGGACGGGGTGGTCGACTGCGCGACGATCTCGGCGAAGTTCTGCTTGATGTACTCCGCCGCGCGGGTCGACATGGCGCCGATGGTGCTGGTCGGGTTGACCGCGCCACCGGTGGTCATCGCGGCCCCGTCGGCGATGAACAGGTTCGGCACCTCCCACGCCTGGTTGTAGCGGTTGACCGTCGAGTCCTCCGGCGTGTTGCCCATCCGCGCGGTGCCCATCAGATGCCAGCCCGGGGGCGGCGAGAGGACGCCGGTGTGGTTGGTCTCGCGGGCCCCGAGGGCGTCGGCGACCTCGGTGATGCGCTCGACGCCGAAGTCGCACAGGCGCCGGTCGTTCTCCGAGACGTTGAACTCGACGTGGGCGGCGGGCAGCCCGCTGGAGTCGGTGACGCTGCGGTCGAGCGTGACCCGGTTCTCCCTGATCGGCAGGTCCTCGCCGAACATGAACACCAGCAGGTGGTAGGCGAAGTGGGAGTCGAAGAACGCCCGGTGGTCCTGGCCCCACGGCGCGACCGCGGCGGTGTGCGTGCCCATCGCGGTGTACGCCGAGCCGAAGCTGCGCCCGACCTGCATCATCAGGCCGTTGACGAACCCCCGGCTGGTGTCGGTGTGGTAGAACTCCTGGCAGGCCAGGGGCGCGCCGAAGGCCCCCTTGAAGCCCTCGATCGGGTCGTCGAACCAGCAGTCCACGAACGCGAACGAGTGGTGCATCAGGTGCGTGCCCACCAGGCCGTTGGCGTTGGCCAGCCCGTCGGGGTGACCCTTCTGCTCCGACATCAGCAGCAGCCGCGGCGTGCCGATCCCGCTCGCGGCCACCACCACGATCTTGGCGCCGACGAAGTGGCTCTCGCCGGTGATCCGGTCGATGTACTCCGCGCCCGTCGCCTTGCCGCCCTTCGCCTCGACGCGGGAGACGCGGGCGTTGATGCGCAGGTCCAGGCCGTTCGCCAGCGCCTTGGGCAGCAGGGCGACGTCCATCCCGGCGAGCGAGCCGCGGGGGCAGCCGCACAGGCAGTTGCCGCAGTTGTTGCAGGGCAGCCGGCCGTCCTTGGCCTCGGTGAGGATGCCGTTGTCGCTGGGCCACCAGTGCCAGCCGAGCTTGTCCAGGCCGCTGGCGAACTTCATCCCGAGCTTGCCCGGGGGCACCGGCTGCTGGCGGGGCGCGCCGGGGCGGTCGGGGTAGGACGGGTCGCCGTGCACGCCGGAGATGCCGACCTCGGCGTCGTTGATGTCGTAGTACGGCGCGAGCTCCTCGTAGCTGATCGGCCAGTCGATGTTGCCGGCCATGTTGCCCAGCTCGGTGCCCTTGCGGAAGTCGATGGGCTTCAGCCGCGGCCAGTGCGCGGCGTAGCGCAGGGTGCTGCCGCCGACCGCGTTCATCAGGTAGGGCGTGGTGAACCCGGTGACCGGGTAGTCCTCGGGGCCCTGGCGCACGTTGGGGTCATACGACCAGCCCCGGTTGCGCTCGATGTCGAACTCCTGGTGGTGGTGCGCGTACTCGGTGGGGTGGATCCAGTCGCCCTGCTCCAGCATGGTGACCTTGAACCCGGCCGCGCACAGACGGTTGGCCATGGCCGAGCCGCTCATGCCCGAGCCGATGATCAGGACGTCGGCCTCTTCGCCGCGCGTGCCGTTGGTGCCGTTGCGGCCGGTGTGGCCGTTCGTGTTCCACCCGCTCATCGCACTGCCTCGCTTCGCTCGGTCGACGCTGCGCGACGGCGCTGTGCCGACGATTCGCTCGCACGCTCGCTCATGACTGCACCCCGTACTCGTCGGCGATGTCGGTGGGCATGGAGACGAAGCGGACGTCCTCGGTGGCGATGAACGTGCCCCGCTTCGGGAACTCCTTGTCCGGCCACGGCTCGACGTCGTAGCCGTAGGGCAGCGGCGGGCCGTGGTAGTCGCGGCCGGCCGGCAGGTTCTTCCGGATCGCCGCGGTGACCTCGGCGCGGGCGTAGTAGCCGTAGTAGACCAGCGACCGCAGCTGCTCGAAGAACGTGGCGTCGTCCTCCGCGCCCTTCTCCAGCGCCGTCAGCGCCGCGATCTGCTGCGACGGCACGGCGTCGAGGAACGCCGGGCCGAGCCGGTTGAGCTGGTCCTTGAACGGGTGCTCGGCCGCGAGCGGGTAGTACTTCACCTCGTGGCTCGCCGGCGTCACGTAGCGGGCGACGAACTCGACGATCTCCACCTCGCTCGGCGCGGGGAAGCCGCGGCCCGGCGGGATGATCAGGTCGGCCGCGGTGTCGATCACCGCGCGCTGCTGCTCCGTGAAGCGCACGGGGGGCGAGTAGCCGCCCACCCGCGCCTTCTGCGCCGCCCAGCCCGCACGCGGGTCGGGTTCGGTCGCCTTCGTGCCCATCGGTTCGGGGGCGTGCAGGACGCCGTTGCTCGTGGTGGTCATCGTTGCCCTCCTCGTGGTGGTGGCGTGCGGGTCAGAGCGGGGCGCCTGCCCAGTCGGCGCTCGCCCGCGGGGAGTCGTCGAGGTTGACGCTGACGTGCTTGACCTGGGTGTAGCTCGCGATCGACTCCAGGCCCTCCTCCCGGCCGGTGCCGCTCTGCTTGTAACCGCCGTGCGGGGCCATCGGCAGCTCGCCGAACCAGTCGTTGACCATGACGCCGCCGACCTGGAGCCGCCGTGCCGTGGACAGCGCGCGGGTGATGTCGGAGCACCAGATCGCCGCGAACAGGCCGAAGTCCGAGTCGTTGGCCGCGGCCACCAGCTCGTCCTCGTCGGACCACGTGAACACCGACAGCACCGGGCCGAAGATCTCCTCGCGGGCGATGCGGTCGCTCGGTGAGACGTCGGTGAACACGGTGGGCTCGACGAAGTAGCCGTCGACGTCGGTGCCGGCCGGGCGCCCGCCGCCGTAGAACAGCGTCGCCTCCCGCTTGCCGATCTCGATGTAGGAGCGCACGCGGTCGAACTGCTTCTTCGACACCAGCGGGCCCATCTGGACGCCCTCGTCGAACGGGTCGCCGATCCGCGCCACCCGCAGCCGCTCCACGAGCCGGGCGAGGAACTCGTCGGCGATGTCGCGGTGCAGGAACAGGCGGGTGCCGGCCACGCAGACCTGGCCGGCGTGCGAGCAGAAGCCCTGGACCGCGCCCTCGACGGCGTCGTCGAGGCGGGCGTCGGGGAACACGATGGTCGGGCTCTTGCCGCCGAGCTCCAGGTTGACCTGGGCGATGTGCTCGGCGCCCAGCTTCGCCACCGTCTTCCCGGTCTCGGTGGACCCGGTGAAGGTGATGCCCATGACGTCCGGGTGCGCGGCGAGCGCGGCCCCGGCCTCGGCGCCGTAGCCGGTGACGACGTTGAACACCCCGTCCGGGAACCCGGCCTCGGCCACCAGCTCGGCGTACTTCAACGCGGAGAGCGAGGTGTCCTCCGCCGGCTTGACGACGCAGGTGTTGCCCAGCGCCAGCGCCGGGGCGGTGGAGCGCACGAGGATCAGCAGCGGGTAGTTCCACGGCACGATGTGCGCGGTCACGCCCAGCGGCTCCAGCAGGGTGAACGCGAGCTTGTTGCCGGGCACCTCGATGGTGCGCCCGCCGACCTTGTCGGCCAGGCCCGCCCAGTACTCCAGCCACAGCGGGATCGCCCCGACCAGCTCGCGGGCCTTGTCCAGGTAGTGCCCGGAGTCCAGCGCCTCGAGCTGCGCGAGCTCCTCGGCGTGCTCGGTGACCAGACCGGCGAGCGTGCGCAGCAGGCCCGCTCGGGTGATCGCGTCGGTGAACTGCCACTCGACGGCGACGCGCTTCGCGGCGGCAACCGCGCGGTCGACGTCGGAGGCGTCGGCGCGGGGCACGGCGGCGATGGTGCGGCCGGTGGCCGGGTCGACGGTGGCGAACGTGACGCCGGCGCTCGCCGGGCCCCACCGTCCGTCGATGAACATCTGCGCGTGGTCGACGCGGCGGGTGGCCTGGTCGAAGGTCATCGGTTGCTCGATGGTCGTCATCGGCCCTCCAGGGGTCGGGAACGGGTGTGGGCGCGTTCGTCGATCACGCGGCGGGCCTTGTGCTCGGCGCGTTCGAAGGTGTTCGGGTCGACCGACTCGAAGGTGACGCGCACCCCGAGCAGGGACTGCAGGCCCTCGGCGCCGGCGCGTTCGAACTCGGCGCGGGCGCCGTCGCGCCGGTCGGTCTCGGCGCGGACCACCATCTCGTCCATCGAGCCGGTGCGGGTGACCACGATCCGGTGCTCGCCCGCGTAGCCGGGCACGCCGCGCAGGAAGTTGTCGACCTCGGTCGGGTACACGTTCTCGCCGCGGATGTGGATCATGTCGTCGATCCGCCCGTACACGCCGCGGGGCAGCTTCGGGTAGGTGCGGCCGCAGCCGTTGGTCTCCATCGTCCAGCGCGTGAGGTCGTTGGACGCCAGCCGGATCATCGGCTGCGACGTGCGTTCGAGATGGGTGTAGACCGGGGTGCCCTCGCCGCCGTAGGGCACGGTGCGGAACGTGTCCGGGTCGCACACCTCGTGCCAGACGATGTCCTGCCACAGCAGCATCCCGTCAGGGCTGCCCTCGGTGGCCGACGCCGACATGAACGGCGTCATCTCGGCCATCGTCCCGCAGTCGACGACGCGGGCCCCGAACGCCGAGGAGATCGCGTCGCGCACCGCGGGCACCGACGCCCCGGGCTCGCCGGAGAAGAACATGATGTCGATGCCGAACTCGCGCGGGTCGATCTTCTCCTGCTCGGCCACCTCGGCCAGGCGCAGCGCGTAGGACGGCGTGGCGTAGAAGGCGCGCGGCTTCGTGCGGGCGAGCCAGGTGACGGCGCGGGCGGTCATGCCCTTCGCCCCGGCCCCGAACGGCAGCACCCGGCAGCCCAGCCGCTCGGCGCCGCTCATCGCGCCCCACGAGCCGAGGTACAGGCTGAACAGCGCCGCGACGAACACGGTGTCGCCGGGCCGCACGCCCATCCCCCACAGGATGCGGGCATGGTTGTCGGCGATCACCTGCCAGTCGTCGCGGCCCAGCGCGAACGCCGTCGGCATGCCGGTGGTGCCCGACGTACCGTGGATGTGGTGGATCTGCGACTCGTCGACGCAGAGGTAGTCGCCGAAAGGCGGCGCGTCGTTCTGGGACTGCCGCATCTCCGCCTTGGTCACGACCGGCACCTGCTCGAACGCCTCGAACGAGGTGATGTCGGCGGGTTTGACGTCGGCCGCGTCCCACTTGCGCCGGTAGAACGGCGCGGTGGCGTAGGCGTACTCCATCACCTCGCGCAGGCGCACGAGCACCGCGGCGTCGCGCTCCTCGGGGTCCATGGTCTCGCGGTGCGGGAACCAGTAGGGCGAGTCGGGGTCGGGAAGGTAGCTCTGGTCGTACCGGGCGGGGAACCGCCACTCCTCCATGTCAGGCACAGTCACTCCTCGCTTCGCTCGGCCGTGCGCGGAAATCGGTGCCCCGGCACCGATTTCCGCTCACGAGCGCCTCCGCTCGATCTCGGCGTCGTTCCAGGGCGTCAGGGCCTGGTACTCGGGCACGAACCCGAGGCCCTTGCCGGCGTCCGGCGACGGTGCGTCCTGGGTGGTCACCACGTCGACCACGGCGGGAGCGTTGGCCAGCGCCCGCTTCAGCGCCCCCTCCAGCTCGGCCGGGTCCGTGACGCGTTCGCCGTGCGCGCCGAGGCTCCGCGCCAGCGCGGCGTAGTCGGAGTCGGCGAGCTCGGTGCCCACGACCAGGCCGTAGTTCTCCTGCTGGTCGTAACGCTCGATGTTCCAGGCGCGGTTGTTGGACACGACCACGACGACCTTCGCGCCGTGCCGCGCGGCGGTGTCGATGTCGGTGGCCGTGATGCCGAACGCGCCGTCGCCGGTGACGGCCACGACGGGCCGCTCCGGGTAGGCCAGCGCCGCGGCGATGCCGAACGGCGTCGCGACCCCGAGGCAGCCGAACGCGCCGGCGTCGAGGTAGCGGGCGGCCCGGGTGATGCCGAGGCGGGCGAAGCTCAGCAGGTCGCCACCGTCGGCGATCATCACGGCGTCGTCGAGGGCGAGGGCGTCCAGGGCGGCGAAGATGCGGTTGGGGTGCATGCGGCCGTCGTCGCCCGCGGGGGCGTCGGCCATGGCCGTGCGGTAGTCGGCGGAGCGCTTGCGGTGCTTGGTGCGCAGCTCGTCGCGCCAGGCTGTGTCGGGGGTGTGCCCGTCCAGCGCGGCCGCGAGCGCGGTGAGCGTGGCCGCGGGATCGGCGAGGATCTCCACCTCGCCGCGGCGGTTGTCGATCAGCTCGCTCGCGGTGTCGGCGATCCGCACCACCTTCGCGTTCCTGAACACGGCCGGGGAGCCGAAGGCGAGCTGGAAGTCCAGCTGGCGCCCGACGGTGATCAGCAGGTCGGTGTCGCGCATGACCGCCGAGCGCGCCGAGCCGACCCCGGCGGGGTGGTCGTCGGGCACCAGGCCGCGGCTCTCCTGCGTGTCGAGGTAGGCGGCGCCGCTCGCGTCGAGGAAGCGGACGAGCTCCGCACCGTCCCCGACCCGCGCACCCCGGCCGCTGATCACGGCGGGCCGCTTCGCCGCGCGGACCAGCTCGGCGACGGCCGCCACGTCGTCGGGGTGGGGCTGCGGGCGGCGGCGGGGCTTGGCCCGCAGGTGCTCCACGGTGACCAGCGCCGGCGGCACCTGCTCGCGCAGCACGTCGGTGGGGATCTCGACGTAGACGGGGCCGGGCTCGCCGCGGTCGCCCGCGGCCCGGGCCCACGCCTCGTCCATCTCGCGCAGCACCTGGTCGGCGACGCGCAGCGTGCGCGAGAGCCGGGTGACCGGCGCGAGGATCGCGGTGTGCGGGATGTCCTGCAGCGGGCCCATGTTGGCCTGCGCCCGCGGCGGGCAACCGCCGAACACGAGCACCGGGATCCGGCTGATCGACGCGTTGGCCACCGCGGTCACGGTGTTGGTGACACCGGGGCCCGCCGTGACGAGCGCGACGCCGGTCTCCCCCGTCAGCTCGGAGTGGGCGTGGGCCATGTGCACCGCGGAGCCCTCGTCGCGGACGTCGACGATGCGGACGCCGAGCCGCGCGAGCTGGTCCCAGACGGGCTGGATGTGGCCGCCCTGCAGACCGAAGACCCGGTCCACCCCGTGGTCGCGCAGGAAGCGCGCGACCAGCTCCGCGACGACGACGGGAGCCTGTTCCGACATCCGATCCCTCCTCGGTGAGTGATCCACACCACGTGGTGGCGCTCACCCGAGGGTGCCGCATTCTGAATTCAGAAGTCAACAGCTGGGGAGGAGTCGACCTCCTGCGGATCGCGATAGCGTGTTCGGATGACCGCGCTCCCGATGCCGCCGTCGCGGACCGAGCAGGTCTACGAGGCGATCGTCGACGACATCTGCACCGGACGGCTCACCCCGGGCACCCCGCTGCGCCAGGAACTGCTCGCCGCGCGCTTCAACGTGTCGCGCCAGCCGGTGCAGCAGGCGCTCCTGCTGCTGCGCAACCAGGGGCTCGTGCGCGAGTTCGGCCGCCGCGGGCTGGAGGTGGCGCCGCTGGGGCGGGAGTTCGTCAGCCACCTCTACGACCTGCGGGCCCTCCTCGACGGGCACGCCGCCCTGCTGGCCGCGCAGCGCCGCACCGACGCGTGGCTGGCCGAGGCCGCCGAGATCGTGGCGGCCGGGCAGCAGGCGTTCACCGAGCGCGCCTTCGCGCGCATGATCACCGCGGACGTCGACTTCCACCGCAGCGTCGTCGAGGCCGCCGGCAACCCCCTGCTCACCGAGAGCACCAGCGTGCTGTGGCGCAACGTGCAGCGCGTGATGGGCGAGGTACTGCTCCAGGGCGGCTCCCCCGCCTGGGTCTGGGAGGACCACGCCGCCATCCTCGACGCCGTGAGCCGCCGCGACGGCCCGCGCGCCGAGGAGCTCGCCCGCCGCCACGCCCAGCACGGCGAGCAGCTCATCCTCGACGCGATGCCGACCGACCGGACCTGATCGTCGTCGCTGTCCGGACCGGCTCAGCGGCTTCTCGAGCAGCTCACGGGGCTGGCCGTGCTCGGCGTGGATGAGGGTGCGGCCGGTCTGTGGTTCGCCCTGCGCGACCAGGACCTCACCGAGGCCGTGTTCGCGCTCAGCGCCGGCGTGGGCGCGGCGGCCGTCTTCGACGCGGCCGGGGTCGGCGCGGCGATCGAGCACAGCATCCCGGCGCCGGCCCCGCGCGGGAAGATCGTCGTGGTGGGCATCCACGAGCGACCCTTCGGTTTCAACCCCACCAGCATCCTGCTGCAGGAGGTCGAGGTGATCGGCTCCTTCCTCCACGACGACGCCGACTACGCGGCCGTCATCGCGAACATGGCCGCGGGGCTCTACGACACGACCGGATGGGTGGAGCACACCCCGCTCTCCGGCCTCCTCGACGCGTTCGACGAGCTCCGGGCCGGCCGCAAGATGAAGATCCTCGTCGACCTCTGACCCGCGTACACACCACCGGCGGCCCGGCACCTCGGCCACGACGTCGGTTGTGGCTCCCCGGGTCGGCCGCGCCACGTGCCGCAGTCACATCGGCGTCCGCTCGGCAGGTAGAAGGCGATCCGTCACCGCTCCTCAGCCACGAGCTGGACCGCGAGGGATCCCACCACGTCGCCCTCGCCGTTCCCGGTCACGAGCAGGACCTCGAGCACGACCGCGGTACCGGCGGCAAGGTCGCCGTCGACCTCGGCCAGCAACTGGAAGTCGCGGCGCTCCAGACCCTCCAGGTCGACGGCGGTCGCCGCGACGGTGCCGGGGCCTGCGACTCCCGCTCCGTCCGCGTCGAGGATCCGGACCCGGAAGCCGGTGTCGGCGAGCTCGAGACCGGTCGCCTGCGCCGCGGCCCGGGCCCGGCGTTCGTCGACGGCGCCGGCGCGCAGCTGGAAGGTGGCGGGCTCGGTACGGGGGTTGGCGACGGCGAACCGCGGCAGTGCGGGTGCCCCCGGCGCGGCGGCGACGGCCATGAGGTTGCGCTGGGCCCAGTGCCGGTCGTTGATCGGGTCGGCCGCCTTGCCCGCCCGGTCCTGCGGGTGGGAGACCACGGCGAGCAGGCAGACGTGCGCGGGCGCCGTGGCCGGGATCGTCGCGGTCATCGTGGCGGTGGTGGCCGTCGCCGGGGTGGTCCGGTCGGGTGGGGCGGCGACGGTGGCGGCGGCGAAGAAGGTCGGTTTCGCGAAGCCGACCGTGGGGTCGGCCCAGTAGACGACGACGGTGGCCGCGGCCGCGGCGTTCCCGCCGCCGGAGTTGCGGACCTCGACGGTGACCTCGAGGGGACGGCCGGGGGTGTAGTCGCCGGCGTGGATGGACGGGCAGGCCCAGGACAGCACCTGTGCGGGCAGGCCGCGACGGCTGCCGTCGTCCCAGCTCCCGCCGTCGGTGATCGGATCGGTCCAGTACGGGATGCACAGGTAGGGCCGGGTGTCGGGCTGCTGGTCGTCGCCGCGGCCGGGTTCGTCGGGTCGCATGGTCGTCCGCCTCACTGCTCGCCGTAACCGAGGACGACGACGCCGATCGGGTCGTCGTGCACCGAGCCGTCGGTGGCCCAGCACGGGTGACCCGCACCGCGGTCGGCGTCGAGGTCGAGGTTGTCGGTATCGGCCCGTCCGACGGCGAGCTGGCCGAACAGCTCCAGCGACACCTGCGGGGCGCCCCTTCCGATCTCGGGGATCATCGTGATCGTCGGCGGGGAGCCGGCGGGGTAGGGCACGTCGGCGGCCGGTTGCTCCAGCGGCGAGACCGGGTAGCGGTGGTAGGTCGCGCCGGGATCGGGTTCCTCCCGGTGCGGCCATCCGCCCGGCCGCGGCACCGCGGTGAACTGCCGGTACAGCGGCCCGTCGGTGCGGTCGCCGGGATAGGTCAGGCCGCTCAGGGCGAGGAACGCCGACGCGGAGTCGAGCGCCTCCCACAGCTGGCCCTGCATGTCGTGCAGCATCCCCACCAGCTGCGTCGCCTGCGCGGTGCCGGCGACCGCGGTCAGCTGCTGACCGGTGACCGACACCGTGGTCGGCTGCGTGGGATCGTGCGGGTCGGGCGGGTCCTGCTCCCAGACCTTCTTCAGCAGCATGTTGTCCCAGAAGGTGCACGGCTTCTTCTCCGCCCACTGCACCACGCACTGCACGAAGGCCTGGATGACGTCGACCGCGATCAGTATCGCCACGATGATCCCGCAGACGGTGTTGCCGGAGTTGTCCGACGACGAGGGCTGCTGTGACCCGGGCTGCGGATCACCGCCGAACTGCACCGCCACGCCGCCGCCGTCCTGGCCCACCACGTCGACGTCCTGCGGTCGCAGGGTCGGGGGCGGGTTCTGCGGATCGTCGTAGAGGGCCTCGGCGAACACGGACAACGGCACCGCGGGCGGCGCCGGGACGGTGAACCCGTCGAGCAGGTCGAGGTGCTCGAGCACCCGCCGGTAGCCGAGCGCGAGGTCCGGCACCGGCGGGGCCGCCGCCACGTCGAACGTGCCCGCCAGCGCGGAGGTGGCGAACCCCAGCAAGGCCTCGTCGGGTCCGCCGTCGAGGGTCGCCCGGATGCCGGCCAGTCCGGTCGCCGCGGGATGGTGGCGCTCGAGCCACGTCCCGATCGCGCGCCGGGCCAGCCGGTCGCGGTAGCGGTGCAGCCGGCGCGGCCCGCCCACCCCCTGCCCGACGTAGGCCGCACCGACCGCGTTCGTGCCGTAGGACGCGAGTGCGCCCAGCGCGAACGCGCGCGTGCGGGTGTCCCCCGCGCTCGACCACAGGGTGCGCACGAGGGCGTCGGTCCGCCTCCCGGTGGCCAGGTCCGACCAGTTCCACTGCGCCGACGGCAGGTCGTCCTGCCGGGGGTGGGCCGGCAGGTGCGGGAAGGCCAGCACCTCGCTGCGGAAGGCCAGCACGTCGACCCGGACCAGGTTCAGGTCCGTGACGAACTGCTGGGCCCGCATCGCCGCGTCGTTGAACCGCTGTGCCGCGCCCGGCACGCCCGGTGCCGCCAGTGCCCCCTCCAGGTCGGCCCGGACCGAGCCGAGGTCGGCGTACAGCGCGGTGCCGCGCTGCCACAGTGCGGCCGCGCGGCGGAGCAGGTCCAGCTCGGTGCCGTCCCCCGCCGCCTGCCCGAGGGCCTGGCGCAGCAGCGCTCCCGACAACGCCGCCGCGGGTTCCGCGCCCGCGGCGTCCAACGCCTGGGTGCGGGCCGCGTCGGTCGGCGCGTCGGGCGGGACGACGGTTCCGAGATCGGCCACGAGGTTGGCCAACCCCACCTGCTCGGCGTGGTAATCGGACATGAGGCTGGCCCTCCGTCGGACGGGCCTCGACGAGGCCGTTCGATCATTCAGAGCGGGATCCACCGGATCTGATACGAGGCCCGGCGGCGGTCACCGCCCCCGCCGGACGCCCTCCCCCGCCCGTCACCACGGAGTGACCCGCGGCCTGCGACCCTGTAGCTCGCCCGCCGTCGACCGACCGCGCCGGAAGGACCCCGATGACCATCGACCCGCAGCTCGACCACCTCGTCTACGCGGTGCCCGACCTGGCCGCCGCCGTTTCCGCGTTCGCCGCGGCCACGGGCGTCCACCCGGTCGCCGGCGGGCGGCACCTGGGCCGCGGCACGCGCAACGTCCTCGTCGGCTTCGGTGGCTCCGCCTACCTGGAGATCATCGGCCCGGACGTGGAGCTTCCCGCCGACGACGACGCCACGGTCCCGTTCGGCGTCGACACGCTGACGGCCCCGAAACTCGTCACCTGGGCGGTGCACCCGCCCGACATCGAGGCCGCCGCCCGGGCGTCCGCCGCCGCCGGTGCCGATCTGGGCCCGATCGGGCCGCTGTCGCGCCGGACCCCCGATGGCGACCTGCTCGAGTGGCGGCTCGCCTCGACCGTGCCCGCGCCGCTGGACGGGATCACGCCGTTCCTCATCGACTGGGGCACCACCGCGCACCCGGCCACCGCACCCGGCCTGCCGGCGCTGACCCTCGTGGAGCTGACCGCCACCCACCCCGATCCCGACGCGGTGCCGGCGGTGCTGCGCGCGCTCGACGTCCACCTGCCGGTGGGGCCCGGTCCCGCCGCGCTCACCGCACGGCTCGACACCCCGCGCGGCCCGTTCGTCCTCACCTGAGACGGGGCGCGCCGTTCAGGCCGGGCCGGTGCTGCGCGCCCGACCCGCGGCCACGGCCCAGCGCCAGCTGTCGAGCACGGCGGCCAGCCCGGGCGGGCACACCCGTTCCGCGGCCCCGTCGCCCTCCAGACCGGCGAGCACACCGGGCCAGACCGCTGCGTCGCGGGTCGCGCCGCGGACCCAGTGCAGGCCGACGAGCCGGTTCAGCACCTCGATCCGGCGAGGCCGGTCACCCATCACCACCGCGGTCTCCAGGGCCCGGTCGAGCAGCGCCACCGCGGTGTCGGGCGCCCGGTCGTCGGCCAGCCGGAGGTAGCTGCGGACGACGCAGCGCAGGTCACCGACGGTGCGGAAGGTGGACAGCGCCGCTTCGGCGTGCCCGGCTCCCGCCGGTCCCGGGAGCAGGGCTTCTCCCGCGTCGCCCATCTCGACGGCGGCATCCTCGCCTGGCGCGAGGCGGGCCGCCCGGTAGCGGCACCGGCCGGCTGAGGGGGGCCGCCGCTACCCGTCGGCGGTGGCCGCACGCCAGGCGTCGGCACGTTCCTCGGGGCGACGCAGATCACGGGCGGCCGCGACGCCGTCCTGCTGCTCCGGGGTCGCCGCGCTCCGTGCCACCGCGCCTTCGGCCTCGGCCAGTTCCCGTGCGGCCGCCGCCCCGTCGACGTCGGGAAACGCCTCTGCCAGCTCCTCGATCGCGTGCTCGTCCGGCGCGTACCCGTCGTCGTGTGTGGTCCTGTCCATCTCTCGATCGTCGACCTGTCCGGAGGATCTCGCGAGTCGGTCGGATGTCACCCGGTACCGCCGCGCCCCGGTACGGGCGGCGTTGCGGTCCAGATCGCGTGCGGACGCCGCCGAGACCGTGCGCCGCCTGCACGCCGCGGGGCACGCCGATCTGCGGACCTCGCACGGCTATGTGGTGCAGCACGTCGTCGAAGGGCCGCGGCCGGTCGGCGAGATCGCGACGCGCATGGGGATCACCCAGCAGGCCGTATCGAAGACGGTCGGCGAGCTGGTCGGGATCGGCTACCTCGAACGCACCACCGACCCGGCCGACGCGCGGGTCCGGCTCGTCGGACTCTCCGCGCGGGGGCGCACCGCCGTGACCGCGACCCGGCGGATCCGCGACGAGGTGCAGTCCGAGCTCGCCGCCGTGCTCGGCGAGGAGCGCACGGCGGCCCTGCACGAGACGGCGCTCGCCGCGCTGGAGTGGGCGGGCGGCGGCGACACCATGCGCACCCGCCAGGTGCCGGAATCGACCTGAGCGTGGGCGACGACGAGGTCGTGCACCGCTCACACCCGACGGCCGGCGGTGGCGGGCGGCCGATCCCGAGCTGCCCGAGCAGGTCCGGGCCCGGCTGCTGCACCACCTCGGCACCGCCCGGTCGGCCGTGGGTACCGCGGAGCGGGCCGGCGACGACACGGTGGTGACCGCCGCCCGTGCGCGCGTCGGCGCGGCCAAGCGGGGACTCGGTGAACGCGGCACCCCGTGGTGGGAGCAGGACGCCGAGGCCCGCCGCGCCCGCTGAACCGCGGCATTCGAGCTCGACGGTCCGGGTGATCAGCCGGCCTGAGCCGTCCGGACGACGTCCACGATCGGCGCGGGCGCCGGGACCGTCAACGACGTGTCCTCGAAGCAGAGGACCACCGCGGTGGACCGGGGGTGCCGCCCGGGGCCCATCCCGATCTCGACGCCGGTCCGCTCCAGCCCCGGCCGGCTACGCATGGCGTCGTCGAGCGAGCCGACCGGGAGCGGCCGGGTTCTCAGCAGGGCGAGATCTCGGCCCACACCGTCTTGCCCCGGCCGGCGGGATCGGGCGTGCAGTCCCAGTGGCTCGCCAGGGCGTCCACCATCTGCAACCCCCGACCCCGGGCCGCGAACGGATCGTGGGCACGCAGCAGCGGTGGCGCGTCGCAGTGGTCCCGGACGGCCACCCGCAGCACGTCGGCCCGGCGACTGACCGACACGGTCAACGGGGTACGAGCGTGGTCGACCGCGTTGCTCACCAGCTCGCTCGCCACCATCAGCGCCACGTCGACGTCGTCGTCGGACAGCCCCCAGCAGCACAGGAGCGCCCGCACACGCCGCCTGGCCTCGAAGGCCGCACCGGCGACGGGCTCGAACCTCCACACCACATGCGCTCCGTCCGTAGCAACCGGTCCCGTCCCATGTACGACGTGGGCGGGGTACCCGCCGCTCACGGCGCCAATCGCCACACGGACCAGGGCGGACCGGACGGGACGAGGCCGCGCTCGCCGGCGCCCGTCCGACGGTCACCGGTACCGCCGCGGCACGGTCCACGGTCGGCCGAACTCCTCGTCGAACGCCTCGGGATCGAACAGGCTGTCACCCCCCGGCCGGAAAGCTGGTCAGCTCACCGAACACGACCCGGCCGTCGATGTCGTAGAGATCGACGCGCACGAAGTCGGTACCGGCCCCGAGGCGCTCGGCCACCTGGATCATCTCCGGCACGCAACATCTTGTAGCGCACCTTCTCGCGGAACGTGCAGGGGTTGCGGGTGCGCCACAGACGGACCGCGCGCACGACCCGGCTCCGCTCGCGCCACCGGACGGCACGCACGCCGACCTCACCGTGAACACCCCGTCGGAGCGAGCCTGGCCGCATCACCTGCCCAGGTTACGGCCGCCCCCGGCGGGTCCGGATCGTCAGCGCCGCCGCCTCAACCGGGTCGTGCAGCCGGTGGCGGCCGTTGCCGTCGGGCACGGGCGGTTCATCCCGCACCTCGACGTGTGCGGTCGACGGCACGTCTCTGTCGATCCGCCTGCCGTGCTGCCGGCACTCGCTCGCCTCGAGGGGACTCACTCGTCCACGGGCCAACCAGATGCGGGACGACGCCCGCTCGCGGCGGATCCGCGTGGACCGGAGGCCGATCAGCAGAGCGATCGTCACGGCGACGAGGAACCCGGTGGCGAGGCCGACGACGATCCATCCGCCCGCCGTCATCGAGTGGTCGTCGTGGTCGAGGGCACCAGACGCACGTGTCGGCGGTCCCGAGCGACGATCCCGGCCGCATCTCCGCGACGGGCCAGGATCTCGGCGGCTTCGAGCAGTGCCCAGATGTGGTCCTCGACCGGGCTGTCGGCGTCGAGGTGCATGACCCAGTCACTGCCTGAGGCACTGAGGATCGCGACCGCATCCCGAAGCGGACTGTAGGTGATCGTCAGCTGCGGCCGCTGCGCGTGCGGCTCGGGGTGGACGGAGTGAAGGTGGTCCATGGCATGAGGCGTGACGACGCGCGACGTGAGGCTGTCGCAGGCCGCGGCACGCGGCTCCTCTCGTGTCTCAGCGCGGCACCGGCAGTCGCGGGGTCTCGGCTTAGCCAGCACTGAGCGGATGGGTGTCACAGGAAGTGACGGTCTCATCACGGCGTACGTGGGTGCGTCGAACACCGGCCGTGGGATGTTGCGCGAGAGCCGAGGATTCACTCGAATGGTCCATGCCGAGCACGTCACGGTGTGCCGCTCGTCGATGGTGGTCAGGTGGGCGCGGACCCGGCACGGCCCGGCCGCTGGGACCGGAAGAAGTCCCACACGACCGTCGCGGCCCGCGGGCCGACGGGATCGCGGGGGCTCGAGTTCGTCCACGGCCGTCACTCCGCGGCCGCGTCGAGGATCGCCGTCGCGGCGGCCGCGGCCCGTTCCGCCGCCTCGGCGACGGGCAGCGCACGGAGGTCGGGCGGATGGACCTCCACGCACCACGGCCCGTCGAACCCGTGGCGCGCACCAGCCCGACGACGTCGAGGTCCCCCTCGCCGGCGGTTGGGCGAAGCCGCTGCCGGTGAGGGTGGTCGCCACGCCCGGTTCGCCGCGCCTGCTCGCTGATCCGGGTCCGCCCCAGGACGTCGGCGTTGCTGGCCTCGTCGAGGAGGGCTTCCAGGTAGGCGGGTCGGTCGGCGACGATCGCCGCCGAGACGGCGGCGAACACCGCCTGGTCGATCCCCCGCGGGTTGTCGTCGGTGCGCAGCAGGAACGGCGGGATCGGTGCCAGCAGCACCGCGCCGCGCACCCGCGCCGACCCGTGCGTGCCGAGGTAGCGGACGATCTCGCCGATGCCCATCGAGAACCCGACCAGGCTCACCGCACTCAATCGATAGCCGCCAGATCGAGCGACGGTTCGCGATCTTCGTCAACGGACCCGGAGGAGCACCGACCTGGCCCCGACCTCTCCGCTGCGAACGGGACTAGCGCGGCGCGACGCCCGCGCCGGCCCGCCGGGCAGCCCGACGGTCGTGCCACCGCGCCCGTCGCTCGCCGGCGGCTGTTCGCAACGACGTGGTGCGGACCGCGTCCACGATCGGGACGACGACCGCCATCAACGCCAGGAACCCGAAACAGACGAGCACGAATTCGATCACTTCAGTTGCCCTTTCTCCGCCGTGTTCTCGCGAGTACCCGCAGGTGACGTAGATCACTCCTGGATCCTGCTGACCGCTACCCAGCTTGCGGCGGCGGTTTCCCCTCTCCAGCCGCCCGCCCGGTCCGGCGACCGACGTTCGACAGGCTCCATAGGATGGGCGAGGCGGCCACCAGCGCCCTCGACTCCGGCTTCTCTCTCCGGGGCGGCTACTTGTCGTCGTGGACCTCGTCCGAGCCGGGATCGACGACGCCGCTCGACCGGCGCAGCGCCAGTGGCATCACGCCCCACAGCCCGGCGAACAGCACGAACGCGCAGCCCGCTGCGGCAACTCCGGCCGCCGTCCCGGCGACCGTATCGAAGATCAGCAGCACGACGCCGGTCACCGCGAGACCCAACAACCCCAGCCCACCCACCGCGCATCCCTGCCCCACCGACACGAGCACCTGACGGGCGTGCCGCCGGAACAACAGCCGGTGCATGCCGACCGGGGCGATGAGCAGGCCCGTGGCGGCGACGGACAGCGCCGTCGTCACCAGATAGACGGCCTGCGCATGTCCCGGCAGTGTGGGAAACCGCTGCTGGAACGGCACCGTGAGCAACAACCCGGTGAGCAGCTGGACGCCGGTCTGCGCCACCCGGAGCTCCTGGAGCAGGTCCGCCCAGTTGCGGTCCAGCCGCTCGGTGTCGGTCTCGTCGCGCACCCGACGGTTCCACTCGGCGTCGTCGACGTCAGCCACGGCAGCTCACGCTAGCCCCGAACCACTGCACGCGTGGACGACAAGTACGGAGGATCCCGTACCTCGCGTGGCGCGTTCGTCCCCTCCGTTGCGCACCGGGTCACGCAGAGCGTCACGCGGTAGGCCGTCTCACGAGCAGGCGGCCGGGGCGTCAAGGCACCGTCGTCCTCCAGCCCGCTGACCGCCGAACCCGGGAGCGGGGCCCGTCGAGCGTGCGGGGTCATGCTCCGCCCCATCACCGTCCTGACCGGGGTGGCGCCGGCCGATGCGGCGCCCGGAGCAGCCCTCCTCCACCGCCCAGCACGCGGTCTCCTGATCGCGGCTGGCTGAGGTGGCGACCCGGTGCGCCTGCGGCTAGCGTTCACGGGTCTGGTCCGTGAGACGGAGGTCTGGTGACAGCGAGACCACGGGCGACGCGGCGCTCATGAGCGTGGTGATCCGCGACGCCGTCGAGGGGAACGAGGGCCGGGACCCCCTGTTCGCGGGTGCGGGTGAGCTGGGCGAGGTGATGGCGGCCCGGGACTGGACGACCACGTCCGTCGGGCCCCCGGACACCTGGCCGCCCGAGCTGCGCAGCGTGGTGCGCATCCTGCTGACCTCGAAGTTCTCCATGTGGATGGCGTGGGGGCCGGACCTGACGTTCTTCTACAACGACGCGTACCGGCGCGACACCCTGCGGCAGAAACACCCGTGGGCGTTCGGGCGACCTGCCGATGAGGTCTGGGCCGAGGTCTGGGAGGACATCGGCCCGCGGATCCGGTCGGTGCTCGAGACCGGCGAGGCCACGTGGGACGAGAGCCTGCAGCTTTTCGTGGAACGCAGCGGGTACCTCGAGGAGTCCTACCACACGTTCTCCTACAGCCCCCTGGCCGACGCGGGCGGCACGATCTCGGGCCTGCTCTGCGTGGTCACCGAGACGACGGAGAGGGTGCTGAGCGAGCGGCGACTGCGGATCCTCGGCGAACTCGGCGACATCTCCGCGGTCACCGCGCCGACCGTCGATGAGGCCGCCCGCGCAGCGCTGGCCGTCATGGAACGGGCCGAGTTCGACCTCCCGTTCGCGTCGATCTACCTCACCGACCCGGACGGGCAGACCGCTCGGCGCGCCGGGTTCTACGGGATGGTGGACGACGCGCGGGTCGTCCCGGTCCAGATCGACCAGAGCGTCGACCGGCACGCCTGGTCGGTCCTCTCCGACGGCCGGGCGCAGGTGCTGACCGGCACGGACTCGCCCTGCTGCGGCCTGTTCACACCGACGGGATCCGGCTCCGGGGCGCACGGGACCACGCTGCCGACCACCGTCGTCGCCGTGCCACTGGCCGGAGGAGGCGGCGGGGAGGCGGCGGGGGTGCTGTTCGCCGGCGTCAGCCCGTTCCGCGCCCTGGACACCGAGTACCGGAGGTTCATCGACCTCGCGGCCCGGCAGGTGGCGACCGCCATCGCCGACGCCGCCGCCTTCCAGGCCCAGCGGCGCCGGGCCGACGAGCTGGCCGAGCTGGATCGCGCGAAGACCGAGTTCTTCACCGGGGTCAGCCACGAGCTGCGCACCCCGCTGTCGTTGATCACCGCACCTGCCACGGACAGCCTCGCGGACCGGGCCCACCCGCTACCGGCCGTCCAGCGCGAACGGATCGAGCTGATCGCGCGCAACGGGGGCCGGCTGCGGAAGCTGGTGGACACCATCCTGGACTTCGCGCGCCTCGAAGGTGGGCAGCTCACCCCGGACCGGGTCCCGGTCGACCTGGCCGAGCTGACCCGGGGCATCGCGGAGTCGTTCACCCCGGCCGTCGTCCGTGCCGGCCTCGGCTACGCGCTCGACTGTCCACCGCTGCCGTCCGCGGTCTCCGTGGACGTGGCGATGTGGGAGAAGATCGTCCTCAACCTCCTCTCCAACGCCGTCAAGTACACCCTGAGCGGACAGATCACTCTGGACCTGCGACTCGAGGATCCCCCCTCCGGTGGCGACGACCCCCAGATACGGCTCAGCGTCACCGACACCGGCGTCGGCATCCCCGACGAGGATCAGCCGCTGCTGTTCCGGCGGTTCCACCGGGTGCGCGGGGCGGCCGGTCGCAGCGACGAGGGATCGGGGATCGGGCTGGCGCTGGTCTCCGAGTTGACGGCCCTGCACGACGGCACCGTCGGCGTGCGGAGCGTGCTCGGCCGGGGTTCGACGTTCACCGTGACGTTGCCGGGCTCCTCGCTCACCGGCCGCCCGACCGAGGGGGTCCGCGCGTCGACCGCCGTAGCGCTCTACCGCGAGGAAGCACTGCAGTGGAGCGGTTCCGACGCGGACCCGCCATCCGGGTCCGTGTCGGAGGGTCACGGCGCCGGGGCCGGAGCGGGGTCTCTGGTGGACGCCGGGTCCACGGCCGGCGCCACGGTGCTCATCGCCGAGGACAACCCGGATCTGCGCCGGTTCCTCGCGGCCCTGCTGGCCGGGCAGTACACGGTGGTACTCGCCACCGACGGCGTCGCCGCCCTGAGCCGGGCCCGGGAGCTGGTCCCCGACCTGGTCCTGACCGACGTGATGATGCCCCGCCTCGACGGGTTCGGCCTGCTCGCGGCCCTGCGCAACGATCCCGCGACGGCCACCATCCCGGTCATCATGTTGTCCGCGCAGGCGGGCGAGGAGGCCTCGGCGGACGGCCTGGCCGCGGGCGCCGACGACTACGTGGTGAAGCCCTTCTCCTCACACGACCTGGTGGCGAGGGTCCGCTCCAACCTCCAGCTGGCCCGCCTGCGCAACGAGGAGGCGACCTGGCGTGCCGCGATGATCGACGCTCTGCAGGACTGCTTCTACATCCTCGACGCGGAGTCGGGAGCGATCGTGGAGATCAATGCAGCGATGACGGAGCTGCTCGGGTTGGAGGTACGGGATCTGCCGTGCGGGCCTCCCTACCCGTTCTTCCCCACGGCGGACGAGGACCCCGGCGATCTGGAGATTCTCGAGGGGGCCTTCGCGGCGGCGATGGCGTCCGGCAGCGGTCAGGTCGTGATCCCACTGCGCCACATCGGCACCCGGGCCCGGGTGTGGGCATCGGTGACCTACAGCTCCCTGCGCGACCGGGCGGGCCGGCGGGTGTTCATCTCCACGATGCGCGACGTCACCGCGCAGCGGCGGGCCGCCCATCGCGACGCCGTGCTGGCCGACACGGGACGGCTCCTCGCCGGCAGCGGTCCACTGCGTCACCGGCTGACCCAGTTCGCACAGCTCGCCGTCCGTGAGGTCGCGGATCTGGCCCTGATCTCGGTGGTCGGCCCGGACGGACGCCTCGCGCCGTACGCGGCTGCGCACCGCACCAGCCCCGGCGTGGCCGACGACGTGCTGGGGATGCGCCCGTTCCGGATCCCCGACCAGCTGGCCGACGCGTACCACGCCGGCCGGGCCTTCACACTGGACGATGTCGATGACGACCTGCTGGACGACTTCGGCACGGGTGCCCGCGACATCGTCGCCCGCCACGCGGTGACCGTGCGGAACATCGTCGTCGCCCCGCTCGCCGTGGCGGGTCGGTTGCTGGGCTCGCTGAGCCTGACCGCGATGTCGGGCGGTCACGATGCCGCGCGCGAGACCGTGGTGCTGGCCGAGGAGCTGGGCCGGCGTGTCGCCGGCGCCATCGAGGCCGACAGGGTCGCCGCCCGCGAGCAGCGGTTGCAGCAGGTCACCGCCGAGCTGGCGTCGGCCGCGACACTCGAACAGGCCGCGGTCGCTCTCACGGACGGCATCCTGGGCATCCTCGGCGCCGCGGCCGCGGCGGTCTTCACCGTCGACGCCGACCGAAGCCACATCCGCACCGTGTACAGCGCGGGCTTTCCGCCCGGGATGACGAGGCCGTCGTCCGTCGTCCGGACCAGCACCTCGCTGCCTGCCACGGACGCAGCCCGCACCGGACGGGCGGTCTGGCTGGGCGACCAGGCGGCGTGGAGCGCTCACTACCCCGATTCGGCCACCATCACCACCGTCACCGGAGGCGAGGCCGTCACCGCGCTGCCGCTGATCTCCGGCGGCCGCGTGATCGGCGTGGTGGCCGCCACGTTCCAGACCTCGCGCACCTTCCTGCCCGACGAGCGGGAGTTCGCGTCGACGATCGCCGGGCAGGCCGCGCAGGCGTTCGAGCGGGCCGTACTCGCCGACCAGCGATGGCACCTCGCGCAGACGCTGCAGAACGCCCTGCTGCCACCCGCACTCCCCGACGTTCCCCAGCTGGCGTTGGCTGCCCGCTACGCACCTGCGGTGGCCGACACCTCTGCCGGCGGGGACTGGTTCGACGTCTTCGGTCTCGACGACACCCACGTCGCCCTCTCGGTCGGCGACGTCGTGGGACAGGGTCCGGCTGCGGCGGCGGTGATGGGCCAGCTGCGCGGGGTGTTGTCGTCGGCGCTGCTGCAGGGCCGCACTCCCCCGGAGGCGTTGGAGATCCTCGACCAGTTCGCCGGTCGTGTCCCCGGGGCGCGTGGAAGCACCGCGCTCTGCGCCACCCTCGACATCCGGACGGGTGAGCTGCACTGGTCGGCCGCCGGGCACCCGCCACTGATGCTCATCGGGCCAGGGGACACCCGTTACCTCGACGGCGGCGAGGGCACTCTGCTCGGCATCACCGGCCGGCCGGCCTACGTCGGAGGCCGTGACGTCATGACGCCGGGGGCCAGCGTGCTGCTCTACACCGACGGCCTCGTCGAACGCCGTGGCGAGGTCCTCGACGAGGGGCTCGAGCGGATCGCCACCATCGCCGCCCCGCTCGACCACCTTCCACCGGATGCGCTGGCGGAGGCGCTGCTGCAGGAGGCACTGGCCGGCTCCGACCACGCCGACGACATCGCGATCGTGATCGCCCGCCTGATTCCCGCCCCGCTCCGTGGCCGCCTCACCGCACGACCGACGTGCCTCCCCGGCATGCGGCGCGGTGTGGCCACGTGGGCACGGCTGGCCGGCCTGCCCGAGGCCGTCACGGAGGACCTGCAGCTCGTCGTCAGCGAGGCGGCCTCGAACTCCATCGAGCACGCCTACCGGGACACCGAGCCCGGGGAGTTCACCTACGAGGTCGGCCGCGGACCCGGCGGGACCGTCCACGTCGAGGTGGAGGACTTCGGCCGGTGGCGCCCCCCGCCGGCCGACCCCGGATACCGCGGGCGGGGCCTGGCCGTCATCCACACGTTGGCCCGGGAGGTCACCCTGGACGTGTCGCCGCACGGGACCCGTATCCGCTTCGACATCCCCGCCACCCCCGCGGCGGTACTCGGCCCCGACTCGCACCGCCGATGGCCCTGAGCACACCCCGGCCGCGACATCGGGCCGCAACCGGTCCGAGTCGCTACGCTGCGCCGGTGCCGTTCACCGCCGCAGATCTCCGTGGGATGCCGACGACGGGGGTGACGGCAGGGCCCGAGCACGTGGACCACCCGGCGGACACCAGGCCCGCCGCGTGAACGGGGCGTCGGACGTCGGCCGCGCCCACGTCGCCGCCCTGCAGCGGCTCGCCACAGCGCTGTCCGCCGCGGCGACGCCGTCGGCCGTCGGGAACCTGACGATCACCTCCGTCGCCCAGCTGCTGGGCGCCGACGGGGCCGCCGTGTACACGCCCACGCCGGGACCGGACGGGGCCCCCGCCACGCTTCAGGTCGCGCACGCGTCGGGCTGGCCCACGGACGCGACCCGGCATTTCGGGCTCCTCGATGTCCAGCCCGGCCGGCCCCTGTCGGACGCGGTCCTCACCGGCCGACCGGTCTGGCTGGAGAACCCGCAGCAGTGGGCGGAGCAGTACCCGGAGATGGCCCCGGCCGGAACGTCGAGCGGATTCCGGTCCACGGCCTGTCTCCCGCTGAGGGTGGACGACCGTGATCTGGGTGCGGTCGTGTTCAGCTTCACCCGATCCCGGACGTTCACCCCCGACGAGCGCGAGTACATGGTCGCCACGGCGGCTCTGTGCGCCCAGGCCCTGGACCGGTCCCGGCTGTATGCCGCGGAACTGGCGGCGAGGACGGCGGCGGAGGCCCAACGCGACCGGATGGCCTTCCTCGCCCTCACCGGCCGGCTGATGGAGGCCCCGCTGTCGGTGGACGAACGCCTGCAGCGCGTCGCCGACCTCGCCGTGCCCGAGATCGCCGACTGGTGCGCGGTGCATCTGGTCCGCGACGATCGGGTCGAGCAGATCGCCGTCGCCCACGCCGACCCGGACAAGGTCACGTACGTCGAGCAGCTCCAGCGGCGCTACCCGTCCGATCCCGACGCCGGGGGCGGCGCGATCGCCGTCGCCCGCTCCGGAAAGCCGGTCCTGCTCACCGACATCCCCGACGAGCTGCTCACCGAGGCGGCGGTCGACGACACCCACCTGCAGCTGATCCGCGCGATCGGCATGCGGTCGGCGGTGGTGGTGCCGCTGGTCGTGAGGGGCCGGTCGTTGGGAGCGCTGACCCTCGTGCACGCGGAGTCGGGGCTCCGTTTCACCGACGCCGACCTGGCCTTCGTCGAGCAGCTCGCCGCGACCGCGGCGGTGGCCCTGGACAACGCCCGGCTCTACGAGCAGCAGAGACACATCGCCCACACACTCCAGTCCGCTCTGTTGCCTGCTGTACTGCCCGAGGTGCCGGGCATGCAGGTCGCGGCCCGCTACCGTCCGCAGAGCGCCGACCTCACCGAGGTGTACATCGGCGGCGACCTGTACGACGTCCTCGTCACCGCGCCGTCGCCCGACCCACCGACGAGCCCCGGGGGTTGGGCGGCGATGGTCGGCGACGTGTGCGGAAAGGGGCCCGCTGCCGCGGCACTGACCGCCCTGGTCCGGCACACCTGGCGCGCCCATGTCAGCCAGAACCTCGCACCCGCCGACGTCGTCCGCGGGGTCAATGCGGCCCTCCTGCGAGGCTCCCCCGCGGACACGGCCCGCTTCGCGACCCTCGTGCATGCGCAGCTGCGCACCGATCGCCCCCGCACCACCGTCTCGCTGGTCAGCGCCGGACATCCGCCGCCACTCGTCCTGCGCGGGGACCGCGTCGAGGCCGTCACCGCCCCCGGTACCTTGGTCGGCGTGTACGCGGACCTCGCACTGACCGAGATCGAGATCCGGCTCGACCCGGGAGACTCGCTGGTCCTCTACACCGACGGTGTCACGGAGGGTCGCTCCGCCGATGGCTACTACGGTGCACACCGCCTCGCCGCCGCGGTCAGCCGGTGCGCCGGCGCGACGGCCGACGGCATCGCCGGTGCGTTGCTGGAGGACGTCTGCGCGTTCCAGCACGACCGGTTGTCGGACGACGTGGCGATCTTCGTCATGCAGGCCACGGCATGACCGCCCCGGGGCCCTTCGACGGCGTGGGCGAGCCGACGAGCGCGCTGCGGGTGGAACGCTCGAACGATGGCGACGGCGTCGTACTCGTCCTGCACGGCGAGCTCGACATCACCACGCTGGCCGACGCGGAACGCCACGTCGCCTCGGCCGAGGACGCCGGGGCCGATCTGCTGCTCGACCTGACCCACCTGGAGTTCTGCGACTCGTCGGGGGTTCGGCTGGTCCTTCTCGCCGACGAGCGGGCCCGCGTCGCGGGTCAGCGCCTCACGATCCGGCTCGGCGACGGTCCGGCACAACGCGTCTTCGCGGCACTGGGCCTGCTCGACCGTCTGACCGTGCGGGACGGCAGCGACGACGCCGCGACGGGCACAGTCCCTCGGACACCCCGATGACCGCGATGAGCGCGCTGACCGCCACCATCGTGCTCCCGCCGGTGGCCCGCAGCGTTCCCGCCGCCCGCAGGCTGTTGGGCGAGCTGCTCACCGCCTGGGCGGCAGAGCGCTTTCAGGGCGAGGCCACCCTGCTGCTGAGCGAGCTCGTCACCAACGTCATCCGACACGTCGAGGGGCCCGCCAACCTGACCCTCCGGATCGACCTGGCCGGCCCCGACCTGCGCGTGTGCGTCGCCGACAGCTCGCGCAGCCGACCGACGCCCACCGCCGGTGCCGGCAGCGGCGGAGGATACGGACTGTCGCTGGTCAGCGCGCTCGCCCGCAGGTGGGGCACGGAGGACCATCCCGACGGCAAACAGGTCTGGTTCGAGCTCGGCGCCGTCGGCGGTCCCTGAGGCGCTGTGCTCGATCAGCACGTCGGCCCGCGCCGGTACCTGGTTCCCGGCGAGGGGTTTGGCCGGCCGCTCCCGGGGAACTACATCCTTGTGGGCATGCGAACCTGGATCGACCATTGGCCCGTTGTCCGGCAGTTGACCGGCGACGACCCGCTCGGCCGCGGCACCTCAGCGCGCCACGACGGGGGATCGGTGGACAAGCGGGCCCGCACGCTCGACGCCGACACCGTCACGAAGTCGATCTGCCCGTTCTGCGCCGTGGGGTGCGGACAGCAGATCTTCTCGAGGGACGGGAAGGTCACCCACGTCGAGGGCGACCCGGACTCGCCGATCAGCCGCGGCAAGCTCTGCCCCAAGGGCTCCTCGACGCTGTCGCTGCTCACCGCGCCCACCCGGCAGACGCAGGTCCGCTACCGGCGTCCGCACGGCACCGAGTGGGAGGACCTCGACCTCGACACGGCCGTCGACATGATCGTCGATCGCGTGCTGGCCACCCGCGAGAGCACCTGGCAGGACGTCGACGACCAGGGCCGGCACCTGCGCCGCACGATGGGGATAGCGAGCCTCGGAGGGGCGACCCTCGACAACGAGGAGAACTACCTCATGAAGAAGCTCTACACCGCGATGGGTGCGGTGCAGATCGAGAACCAGGCCCGTATTTGACACAGCTCCACCGTTCCCGGTCTGGGAACCTCGTTCGGTCGCGGCGGCGCCACCAACTACCAGCAGGATCTGGTCAACTCCGACTGCATCGTCATCCAGGGCTCCAACATGGCCGAGGCGCACCCGGTCGGCTTCCAGTGGGTGATGGAGGCCAAGAAGCGCGGCGCCACGGTGATCCACGTCGACCCGCGGTTCACGCGCACGTCCGCGGTGGCCGACCTGCACGTCCCGATCCGGGCCGGCACGGACATCGCGTTCCTCGGCGGGCTGATCCACCACGTGCTGGAGACGGGCACGTACTTCGAGGACTACGTGCGCGCCTACACCAACGCGCCGATGATCCTGCGCGAGGACTTCCGCGACACCGAGGACCTCGACGGGCTGTTCTCCGGTTTCGATCCCGCGACCGCCACCTACGACGTCACGTCGTGGGAGTACGCCGACGACGCCGTCGAGCCGGCCGTCGGCCCGCGCGACGACAGGCCGGTGGCCGAGCACGAGCGCGGCCAGATCGCCGGCTCCGGCGGGGCGCCGATGAGCAAGGAACCCCGGCGTGACGACACGCTGCAGCATCCGCGGTGTGTCTTCCAGGTGCTCCGGCGGCACTTCTCCCGCTACACCCCGGAGATGGTGCACGAGGTCTGCGGGATCGACCCGGAGACGTTCGCGCAGGTCGCCGACGCGCTGACGCGCAACTCGGGCCGCGAGCGCACCAGCGCGTTCGCCTACGCGGTCGGCTGGACCCACCACACCGTCGGCGTGCAGTACATCCGGGCGGCGTCGATCCTGCAGATGCTGCTGGGCAACATCGGGCGCCCGGGCGGCGGCATCCTGGCGCTGCGCGGGCACGCCAGCATCCAGGGCTCCACCGACATCCCGACGCTGTTCGACATGCTGCCCGGCTACATCCCGATGCCGCATGCCCACCGCGAGCAGGACCTGGACACCTTCATCGCCGCCAACACCGGCAACAAGGGCTTCTGGGGCAACATGGACACCTACGTCGTCAGCCTGCTGAAGTCCTGGTTCGGCGACGCGGCCACGCCGGAGAACGACTTCTGCTTCGACCTGCTGCCCCGGCTGACCGGCGACCACTCCAGCTTCCGGACGGTGATGGCGCAGGCCCGCGGCGAGGTGCCCGGCTACTTCGTCATCGGCGAGAACCCGGCCACCGGTACCGCGAACGCCCGCCAGCAGCGCCAGGGCCTCGCGACGCTGGAGTGGCTCATCGTCCGCGACCTGAACATGATCGAGACGGCGACGTTCTGGAAGGACGGGCCGGAGATCGAGACCGGCGAGATGCGCACCGAGGACATCGGCACCGAGGTGTTCTTCCTGCCCGCCGCCGCCCACAGCGAGAAGGACGGCACCTTCACCAACACCCAGCGGCTGCTGCAGTGGCACCACAAGGCCGTGGAGCCACCGGGCGACTGCCGCAGCGACCTGTGGTTCTACTACGAGATCGGGAAGCGGATCAAGGCGCGGCTGGCCGGCTCGACCGACCCGAAGGACCGGGCGCTGCAGGCCCTGACCTGGGACTACCCCGTCGACGACACGGGCGAACCGAGTGCCGACGCCGTGCTGCGCGAGATCAACGGCACCGGCCCCGACGACGCGACGCTCGGGGGCTACACCGAGCTGAAGGCCGACGGCTCCACGCGGTGCGGCTGCTGGATCTACTCCGGCGTCTACGCCGACGAGACCAACCAGTCCCAGCGGCGCAAGCCGGGCCGGGACCAGGACCTCGCCGCCCACGAGTGGGGCTGGGCGTGGCCCGCGAACCGCCGCGTGCTCTACAACCGCGCCTCCGCCGATCCCGACGGGAAGCCGTGGAGCGAGCGCAAGAAGCTCGTCTGGTGGGACGCGGTCGGGAAGACGTGGACCGGCGGCGACGTCCCCGACTTCCCGGCCACCACCGCCCCGGACTACCGGCCGCCCGAGGGGGCGCGGGCCGCCGAGGCCATCGGCGGCGACGAGCCGTTCGTCATGCAGGCCGACGGCCGGGCCTGGCTGCACGCCCCCGCCGGACTGCTGGACGGGCCGATGCCGGCGCACTACGAGCCGCAGGAGTCGCCGGTGCCCAACGCGCTGCACCCCCGGCAACGCGCCAACCCGGCCCGCCAGGAGTTCGATCGCCCGGACAACCGCTACCACCCGGCTCCCGGCATGCCCGGCGCGGACGTCTTCCCGTTCGTGTTCACCACGTTCCGCGTCACCGAGCACCACACCGCGGGCGGCATGAGCCGGTGGACACCGCACCTCAACGAGCTGATGCCCGAGATGTTCCTGGAGGTCTCCCCCGAGCTCGCGGCCCTGCGCGGGCTGGAGAACGGGCAGTGGTGCCACGTGGTCACCGCGCGCTCGGCGATCGAGGGGAAGGCGCTGGTCACCGAGCGGGCCAAGCCGCTGCGGATGGGCGGCACGACGATCCACCAGATCGGTGTGCCGTGGCACTGGGGCTCCAACGGCCTGTCCACCGGCGACGCCGCCAACGAGCTGCTGTCGGTGGCGCTCGACCCGAACGTCCACATCATGGAAACCAAGGCCGCCACCTGCGACATCCGGCCCGGTCGGCGCCCGCACGGGCCCGATCTCGTCACCTTCCTCGCCGACTACCGCCGGCGTGCCGGTCTGGAGACCTGATGAGCAACTCCCTGTACGGGCCCCTGGCGGACCCGTCCGCCGACGCCGGGTACCCCGACGGCCACCCACCGCGCGTCGGGTTCTTCACCGACACCAGCGTCTGCATCGGCTGCAAGGCGTGCGAGGTGGCGTGCAAGGAGTGGAACGCGCTGCCCGCCGACGGCGCGCACCACGACCAGCCGGACCTGCTCGATCTCACGGGCATGAGCTACGACAACACCGGTGCGCTGGGGGCGAGCACCTACCGGCACGTCGCGTTCATCGAGCAGACGGTGCCGCGGCGCGAGTCCCCCACGGTGGACCTGGGCATGCCGGCGCCGCCGGAGGGCCGGGGCGACCCGACCGAGGTCCGCTGGCTCATGTCGTCGGACGTCTGCAAGCACTGCACCCACGCCGCCTGTCTCGACGTCTGTCCGACCGGTGCCCTGATCCGCACCGAGCACGGCACCGTCCTGGTGCAGGACGACATCTGCAACGGCTGCGGCTACTGCATCCCGGCCTGCCCCTACGGCGTGATCGACCAGCGCAAGGGCCCGAAGGAGCTGGGCGGGGGCGGGGCGTTCAAGTGCACGATGTGCCAGGACCGGCTCGGCGCCGGCCTGCAACCGGCGTGCGCCACCGCGTGCCCCACCGAGTCCATCCAGTTCGGGCCGCTCGACGAGCTGCGCGAACGGGCCGACGCCCGGTTGGCCACCCTGCACGAACACGGCGTGCCCGAGGCCCGGCTCTACGGCCACGACCCGGACGACGGGGTGGGCGGGGACGGCGCCTTCTTCCTGCTCCTCGACGAGCCGGAGGTCTACGGGCTGCCCCCGGACCCGGTGGTGACCACCCGCGACCTGCCGTCGATGTGGCGGCACGCCGCCGTGGCGGCGCTGACCGTCGCGGCCACGGTGGCGGCGTCCTTCGTCGGGGGCCGTCGGTGAACGCGCCCGAGGTGGCCGGGGCCGCAGACGCGTCACGGCCGCAGCGGCGACGGCGCAGGGGCCGCGGTGAGCAGCTGATGGTGCCCGACGCGGAGTTCACCTCCTACTACGGCCGCCCGATCATCAAGAGCCCGACCTGGAAGGTCCCCGACGTCCCGCTGTATCTCTACCTGGGTGGCGCCGCGGGCACATCCGCGTCCCTGGCAGCACTGGCCGACCTCACCGGACGTCCCGCGCTGCGCATCGTCGGGCGCTACACGGCGCTGGGTGGGGCGCTGGTCAGCGTGGGTGCGCTCGTCCACGACCTCGGGCGGCCCACGCGGTTCCTCAACATGCTGCGGGTGATCAAGCCGACGTCGCCCCTGTCGGTGGGGTCGTGGATCCTCTCGCCGTTCGGCACGCTCGCCGGGATCGCCGCCGCGTCGGAGCTCACCGGGCTCCTTCCCGGGATCGGACGCCTCGCCGGGGTCGGGGCCGGGCTCGTCGGCCCCGCCATGACCACCTACACGGCGGTGCTGCTCGCCAACACGGCGGTGCCCGCCTGGCACGAGGGCTACCAGGAGCTGCCCTTCCTGTTCGCCGGCAGCGCCATGGCCGCGGGCGGGGGGTTCGGCCTGCTCGCCACCGGTGACGTCACCCCGGCCCGGAGGGTGGCCGTGGCCGGTGCGGCCCTGGAGCTCACCGCCACGGCGGTGCTGGAGCGCCGGATCGGGTTCGCGAGGAAGGCCTACACCACGGGCCGACCCGGCATGCTGCTGAAGGTGGCCCGCGCGGCCACCGTGGCCGGCGCAGCCGCCGCGGTCGCCGGTGGTGTGCTCGGGGGGCGGCGCGGCCGGCTGGCGGGCATCGCGGCCGGGGTGCTGCTCAACGCCGGCTCGGCCGCCACCCGCTTCGGGGTCTTCGACGCGGGCATGGTCTCGGCCAAGGACCCGGCCTACACCGTGGTGCCGCAGCGCGAGCGCATGGCGGCCCGCGAGGCGGCGGCCGAGCGGGAGGTGTAGCCGCCCGTCGATCAGCCCGGCGGGTGGGGATCACCCGGGTCCGGCCGTCCTCACAGGTCCTGTGGCGGAAGCGGACGGGAATCGAACCCGCCTGACCGGGATACCCGGCCACATCGGTTTTGAAGACCGTGGGGGTCACCAGACACCCAAACGCTTCCCTGGGGCTGATCCTGCCCTAGACGAGCCGGTGCCCGCCGTCGGGGGTGCGGCGGGTGCGGCCGGTCCGGGCCAGCAGCTCCAGCAGGGGCACCGCCACGCGCCGGGACGTGCCGAGGGCCTGGCGCGCGGCGCTCAGGGTGAACTCCTCGTCGAGACCCGCGAGCACCTCGACGGCCCGGGCGTCGGCCGTCGGCAGCAGGACCACCCCGTCGGCGACCCGCAGCAGCTCACCGGCCCGGACGAGGGTGGCGAGCTCCCGCGGCCCGAGCCCGAGCTCGGCCAGCCGGTCGGCCTCGGGTGCCGCGAACGGGGCGCGCTCCAGGTCGTGGCGGAGCGCGTCGAGGGCCTCGCGTACGCGCGCGGGCAGGCCGGCGGCCGCCGAACGCACCACCCGGCCGTTGCGCAGGACCAGCCCGGTCGGGTCGGCGTGGCCCTTCTCGGCGTGGCCCTTCTCGGCATGGCTCTTCTGGGCATGGCTCTTCTGGGCATGGCTCTTCTGGGCATGGCTCTTCTGGGCGTGGCGCAGCACGGCATCGAGCAGCTTCGACTCGGGCAGGTCGGCGGCCCGGCGCGCGGCCTCCGTCGACAGGCCGGGGTCGAGGGGGTCGGCGGCGTCGTGCGCGGCCACGGCGGTGACGAGCGCCGCGGCGGCCCGGCTCGCCCGGTCGGGGTCGAGCAGCCACCCGGCCGCCGCCGGCACGTCGAGCCCGGCGATCGACACACCCATCGCGCGCAGGTCGGCGCCGCGGGCCAGACCGCGGCGGGCCAGCTCCTCCGCCGCCGACGACCGGCCCGTCATACCGGCCAGCTCCACCGCCCGCCGGGCCGCCGAGCCGCGGCGACGCAGCGGCGGCGGCCGGACATCGAGGACCGTCAGCCCGGCGGTGACCCGGCGCCGCCCGGGGTCGCGCAGCACCGCACGGTCCCCGATCCGCAGCGGCACCGGCCGCCGCAGCCGTAACCGCACCGTGTCCGCGCCCAGCGGCCGGAGCCGGGCGGGCACCGCCACCGAGCCGACGTGCAGGCTCAGCTCCGACGGCAGCGACGCCACGGCGGGGGTCCCACCGGCACGGACGCCGTGCAGCCGCACGTCGACCACGTCGGTGCCCAGCCAGGCGCCCGGGGTGAGCAGGACGTCGCCGCGGGCCACCGCCTCGAGCGGCAGGCCACGCAGGTTCAGCGCCACCCGGGACACTCCCCGCACCTCACCGACCGGGGCCCCGAGCGTCTGCAGCCCGCGGACGCCCACCCGCCGCGTCCCGTCCGCCGTGAGAAGCTCCAGCTCGTCGTCCGCGCGGATCCGGCCCGCGCCCAACGTGCCGGTGACGACGGTCCCGGCCCCGCGGACGCTGAACGCGCGGTCCACCCAGAACCGGACGTCGGCGGCGGGATCCGGCTCGGGCATGCCGCCGACGAGCTCCCCGAGTGCCGTACGCAGCTCGTCCATGCCCGCGCCGGTGCGCGCGGACACGCAGACGGCGGGCATGCCGGCCAGCGGGGTGTCGGCCAGATGCTCGCGGGCCTCGTCGCGGGCCAGCTCGGGCTCCATCAGGTCGCTGCGGGTGACCACCAGCAGCCCACGGTCGACGCCGAGCGCCACCAGCGCGTCGACGTGCTCGGCGGACTGCGGCATCCAGCCCTCGTCGGCGGACACGACGAGCAGCACCGCGGGCACCGGGCCCACGCCGGCGAGCATGGTGGTGACGAACCGTTCGTGGCCGGGTACGTCGACGAACGCGACGATGGGCCCCGAGGGAAGGGTGGTCCAGGCGAACCCGAGGTCGATGGTCATCCCCCGCCGCTTCTCCTCGGCGAAGCGGTCGGGCTCCATCCCGGTCAGGGCCCGGACCAGCGTCGACTTGCCGTGGTCGACATGGCCGGCGGTAGCGACTACGTGCACCGCAGCACGCAGTTCTGCACGGTGTCGTCGTCCCCCGGGGCGACGGCCCGCAGGTCGAGCAGGCAGCGCCCGTGGTCGAGACGCCCGAGCACAGCGGGGTCACCGGCGCGCAGCAACGCCGCGTACCGCTCCGGCAGGGCGACGGCGGCGCTGGGCAGCACCACCCCCGGCGCGCCGCCCCCGCCGACGGTGGAGTCCGAGTCGACCGCGACGGCGTCGACACCGGCCGCGACCAGCGCGCCGGCCAGCCGGCCGGCGCGGCGACGCAACGCGGCCTGATCGGCGTCGAGCCCGCTCCGCGTCGGGGGCACCGGGCCCCGGAGGGTGGCCTCCAGCGCGGCGAGGGTGAGCTTGTCGACGCGCAGCGCCCGGGCGAGCGGGTGCCGGCGCAGCCGCTGCACCAGCGCCGCGTCGCCCAGCATGATCCCCGCCTGGGGCCCGCCGAGCAGCTTGTCCCCCGACGCCGTCACGAGATCGGCACCCCGGGACAGCGTGGTGGCCGCGTCGGGCTCGTCGGGCAGCAGCGGATGCGGGGCGAGCAGACCCGACCCGATGTCGGCCACCACCGGCACCCCGAGCCCGCGCAGCCCACCGACCTCGACGGAGCGGGTGAAGCCGCTGACCACGAAGTTCGACGGGTGCACCTTGAGCACGAACGCGGTGTCGGGCCCGACCGCGGCGGCGTAGTCGTCGCGGCCGACCCGGTTGGTGGTGCCGATCTCGCGCAGCCGCGCCCCGGTGGCCGTCAGGAGGTCGGGCAGGCGGAACCCGTCGCCGATCTCGACCAGCTCGCCGCGGGCGATGACGATCTCACGGCGGTTCCCGGTGCCCGCGAGCGCCGTGGCCACCAGCGACATCGCCGCCGCCCCGTTGTTGACCACGTGCGCCGCCCCGGCGCCGGGCACGGCCGCGAGCAGCGCGGCGATCGCCCCGGTACCGCGCGGACCACGACCGCCGGTGACGAGGTCGAGCTCCACGTCGCAGGTACCGGCGGCGACGTCCAGCGCCGCCCGGGCGGCATCCGACAGCGGCGCCCGGCCGAGGTTGGTGTGCAGCAGCACCCCGGTGGCGTTGACCACCGGGCGCAGCATGGTCGCGGTACCCGGCAGAACGGCGAGCACGGCGTCCACCACGGCCCCCGGGGCCAGCTCACCGGCCCGGGCCCGGGCCTGCGCCGCGACGACGGCCGCCTTGACCATCGCCCGGCCGAGGCGTTCCTCCGCGGAGGCGACGCGGGGATCGGCCAGGACGACGTCGGTCCTGGGGATGCCACGCCGGGGATCGACGGTCGTCATCTGCACAACCCTACGGCCGGGCGCCCGGTCCCGCCGTAGGCTCCCTCCATGACCGAACCCCCCACCCCCCGTCGCCTCACGCAGTTCAGCCACGGCGCCGGTTGAGCGTGCAAGCTCGCCCCCGGTGAGCTCGCGCAGGTCCTGCGCACGCTGAAGCCCTCCACCCATCCGGACCTCCTCGTCGGCACCGAGACCGGTGACGACGCGGCCGTCTGGCGGCTCGACGCTGCGCGTGCGCTGGTGGCCACCACCGACTTCCTCACCCCCGTCGTCGACGACCCGAGGACGTGGGGCCGGATCGCCGCGCAGAACGCCGTCTCCGACGTCTACGCGATGGGTGGACGGCCGCTGTTCGCACTGAACCTGGTGGCGTGGCCGTCGTCGGAGCTGCCCGTGGAGATGCTCGCCGAGGTGATGGCCGGCGGCGCGGAGATCGGGGCCGAGAGCGGGTTCCCGGTGGTCGGCGGCCACAGCGTCGACGATCCCGAGCCCAAGTACGGCCTCGCGGTGGTCGGCGAGGTGCATCCGGAGAAGATCCTCACCAACACCGGCCTGCGCGACGGCGACGCCCTCGTGCTGACCAAGGCGTTGGGCATCGGGGTGGCCACCACCGCGATCAAGGCCGGGACGGCGCCGGAGTCCCTGGTCGCGGCGGCCGTCGCGGCGATGACCGCGAGCAACGCCCCGGCCGCGCGGGCCGCCGTCGCGGCGGGCGCACGCGGCTGCACCGACGTCACCGGGTTCGGGCTGCTCGGGCACCTCCTGAAGATGGCGGCGGCGTCCGGCGTGGACGCCGTGCTCGACGTCGCCGCCGTGCCCTTCCTGGCCGGCAGCCGTGAGCTGGCGGCGGCCGGCACGATGCCCGGCGGGTCGAGGCGCAACCGTGAGTGGGTGCTGTCGTCGCTGGACTCCGACGGGTTCGCCGAGCTGGAGGTCCTGCTGCTGGCCGATGCCCAGACCTCGGGCGGTCTGCTGTTCGGTGCGCCACCGGAACGAGCAGCCCAGGTCGTGGCGCAGCTGGGGCCGCCGACCTCGGTGATCGGCTCGGTGCGCACCGGGGCCGGCCGCATCCTGTTGCGCTGAGCCCGGCGCGGGCGGGACGCGGGCGTCGACGCCCCCGGATCGGCGGATCTCGTTGGTGACCGCCCGGCCGTCGGCGTCCCGCTCGTGGTGGGCGCCTTTCCGGCTGAACACGGAGTGCGCTGACCCGGACCGTCCGAGACGTGTCCGGGGCCTTGTGGTCGGGCGCGTTGAGCTCGGCGTGGATCGCGGTGTACACATCGATCGCGTTCCATGATCAGGCGGCGACGAACCGGTGGCAGCAGGCGCAGCCCGGCCCGGCCCGGCCACGGTCGATCCGATCGGGCGACTATCCCCCCGATCGAGTGCCACAGGGACGAGGATGCCTCGGCATGGACGAGATGGTGACCGTCGTGGCGCCCACATGCCCGGTCTGCCGGCACCCGTTCGGCCGGGACAGGGCCAGCGAATTGCTGGCTCATGTGCCGGCCGACTGCGGCTACAGGTGTTGCCGGGACATGCCGCCGTGCTTCTCGTGCCGCACGCCCTTCTGCATCTGCGCCATCCACTGACCTCGACCCCCCACCACGGTGAACGCCTCAGGTCGCCACGGGTCCGTCACCAGCGCTGGGCACGACCAGCCGGCGTGGGCAGGGGCTGTCGGTCAGCAGGAGCGGCGGCGGCACCGGATCCGGGCGCTGGTGGTGCCGGCGGTCGTTAACGAACACCGCGTAGTCACCGAGACGCACACTGTGCCCGGGTCCCCTCCCCCGCACCGTCGGCAGAGTCCGGACCGTGCCCGGTCCGGACTCTGCCGCCACGGCGTGAGGGCCTCCGCGGTGCGTGGCGTGACGATGCCGGAACTCGTCAGCCGGGGCGCCACGGCCGCTTCCAGGCCGTGAGCGACACCAGCGGCGGCGCTACTCCTGGCCGGCGCGGCCGGCCGGGTCCACACCGTGATCGGTGAGGCCACCGGCCGGTGCGTCGTGATCCCCGGTGGCCGGGCTGCCATCGCCTGCGCCGCTGTCGTCTCGCTCACGCTTGGCCGGGTCGGCGCCCTCATCGGTGAGATCGCCGCCGGGCCGATCGCTTTCCGTCGGACCTGTCGTCATGGTGTCGCCCTTCGAACGTCATTGTGCTCGGACAACCGCGATTACCCGGTACCCAGCAGGCTCACACCCGGCCGGCGGAGAACCGACCCGGGGACGGCCATGTGCACACCGGGCACCCGGGGCGACACGCGCGCCGAACAGCGGCCAGACTCCGCGTCGGCGCGTGGCCGGCGACGCCCAGCGCGACTCCCCGGCTCGACGGCATCCAGGTTGCGGCGAGCTCGACGATCCGGCTGAGCGCACCTCCACCCCGCTCATCAGTGCCTACTTCGCTAGAATTGCGTAAATGCAAGCGTTGCGGTTAAGCACATCAACCGTGGGGTAGACCGTTCATGACGCAGGCCCCGGGGAAGGGAGAAACCGAGGCGCCGTATGTCTGCGAGACAGCACGTTGCGCACGTTCGGCCCATCCATCAGAGCCCGTGCCGCAGTTCATTCCGTTACTCGAAGCAGAGGAGCTCGACATGACCACCACTTCGTCCGCGCATCTGGCGGGACCTTCGTCGCCGGGTCGCTTGCCGGACACGAACGGACGTCACGGCGCGTCCGATGATGCCGAGTACACGTTCTGGCGCGAGCACACGACGATCGCGTTACAGCCCGTCGCCGCGCCGTCGATCTTGGGTCTGTTCGGTTTCGCCGTGTCCACGTTCATGGTGGCGGCCAACCTGGCGGGCTGGTTCGGCAACGACACCTCGACCCCGCTGGTGCTGTTCCCGTTCGCGTTCGCGTTCGGCGGGATCGCGCAACTGCTCGCGGCGATGTGGTCGTACCGGGCCCGCGACGGGCTGGCCACCGGTATCCACGGCGCGTGGGGGTCGTTCTGGATCGGCTACGGCATCTACACGCTGCTGGTCGGACTGAACGTGGTGCCCGGCACGGCCACCAGCCCGGACGCGAAGGTGGCGTTCGGCTTCTGGTTCATCGGGCTGGCTGCGGTCACCTGGACAGGCTTCGTCGCCGCGCTGGCCGAGAACATCGCCACCAGCCTGGTGCTGCTCACCCTGGCCGCCGGGTCCACATTGCTGGCCATCGGCATGACCGCCGCTCTCCCGGTCCTGGTGACGATCGGCGCCATCGTGCTGGTCGCCTCCGCGGTGTTGGCGTGGTACACCGCGAGCGCGATGGTCCTGGCGGGCAGCACCGGACGCAACGTGCTGCCGATGGGGCAACGCGGCGCACCGGCGATGCCCGGCACCTCGCCGCGGCGCCCCATCGAGTACGCCGCAGGCCAGCCCGGGGTGAAGATCGGCCAGTAACACCGGTACTGCCGGGCACCACTGCCGGCGCAGGGTCGGGGCCATCGACCACGTGTCGCCGCCCCGACCCCGGTTCATCATCGGTCGGATGCCGGCCGAGGACTTGACCAGGACGTCCCCACGTTGTCACCCCGCTCGATCCACGGCACTGACGACGACCAGGGCGGGGCGACACCGTGGGCTCCTCCCGTCGTCATGTCGTCGGCTACGGAACCCCCCGAAGATCGTGTGCGTCGATCCCCGTGACATGCCGGTCGCGTGGGCGGCCCGCGCCGGCGGCGGGGTGCATCTGGCCCTGCTGCCGGGTACGAACGTGGCGCTGATGAACCGGGTTCCGGAACTGGAACAACGACACCCACGTCGCCGACCTGGCCCGGCACCGGAACATCGACCCGTCCCGGATTCCGCACATGACCCCGCCCACCCACGCCATGCAGATCTTCCGGTACGCCGAGCAGGGCAGCATCCGGTTCCTCTGGGTCACCGCCACCAACCCGGCGGTGTCGATGCCGGAACTGGCCCGGATCCGGTCGATCCTGGCCCAGGACCGGCTGTTCCTCATCGTGCAGGACATCTTCCGCACCGAGACCGCCGAACTGGCCGACGTGGTCCTGCCCGCTGCGACGCAGGGCGAGAAGGCCGGCTGCTTCACCAACGTCGACCGCACCGTGCACCTGTCGGACAAGGCCGTGGAGCCGCCGGGCGTAGCCCGCCCGGACCTGGACATCCTGCTCGACTACGCCCGGCGCATGGACTTCCGTGACCGTGATGGTCAGCCTTTCCCGCAGTGGCACGACGCCTCCTCGGCGTTCGACGCGTGGGTGGCCTCGACCGAGGGCCGCCCGTGCGACTACAACGGGCTCAGCCACGCGAAGCTGCGGTCGGCACCGTCGGGGATCCAGTGGCCGTGCAACAGCGAGAACCCCGACGGCACCGAACGCCTCTACACGGACGGGAAGTTCTTCTCCGCCCCGGACGAGTGCGAGAGCTACGGCCGTGACCTGGTCACCGGCACGGCGGTGGAGGAGACCGAGTACCGCGCGCTCAACCCCGACGCGAAGGCCGTGATCAAGGCCGCCGCGTACCTGCCTCCGCACGAACGACCCGACCCCGATCACCCGTTCGCGCTGATCACCGGGCGGACGCTGTATCACTTCCACACCCGCACCAAGACCGGGCGAGCCCCGCAGCTGCAGGCCGCCGCGTCCGAGGTGTGGGTCGAGTGCTCCGCCGCCGACGCGGCCGCGCTCGAGCTCCGTGAGGGCGACCTGGCCGAGATCACCACCCCCCGCGGCGCAGTACGGGCCAGGGTGCGGATCAGCGGCATCCGAGACGGCGTGCTGTTCCTCCCGTTCCACTACGGCTACTGGGACGCCGACCACGCCCAGCGCGCGGGCCACGACCGGGCGGCGAACGAGCTCACCCCGACCGACTGGGACCCGGTGTCGAAACAACCCCTGTTCAAGACCGCTGCCGCGAACCTGACCCGTATCGCCGACGGGCTGGGCGTACCGGCGCCGGCACCGACCACGACCGGGTCGCGCCCCGTCGGCGATCATGTCCCGCCCACCCGCGGCGGCCACGCCGCGACGGACACCACACGTCAGCCGACCCAGGTGGAGACCCCATGAGTAAGATCGAACTGGTGTTGCGCGAGCTGCACCGTTCCGAGAACAGCCTGGCCCGCGACCTACTGACCGTCGCCGACCGGCACCGCGTCGAACACGAGATCTTCCACACCGCCCGCGACGTCGCCCGCTGGTCCCACGACCACGTCCGGCTCATCGCGGGCAGCGCGGCGGCCCACGACCTGCATCTCGATCCGGCCCCGTCCACGGGCTCACCCGCCCTGCTCGAACGCCTCACCCACCGCACCAGCGAACTTCTCGGCCGCCGCCCCGAACCCGGCCTGCTGCTCCTGGCCGACCTGCGGAGACTGCACCGCAAGGCCGCCGGGGTATCCCTGGACTGGGAACTGCTGAGCCAGGCCGCCCAGGCCATGCGCCAGCGCGACCTGTTCGAGCTGGCCCGACGCTGCCACCCCCAGACGCTTCGCCAGATGCTTCGCCAGATGCGGTGGGCCAACGGCCAACTCAAGATCGTCTCGCCCCAGATCATCGCCAGCTAGCCAGGGGTCACCGAGGTGTGCACCCCGGCCCGGGAGCCGGTGCTGCGGGCGCGGAGTCGGCCCGCGGGCGAGACCCGCGTTGAGCTCGAACTCGTCCCGGTCCCTCAGACGACCGGGGCCGGATACCGGACGGTGATGCGCGGGGACGCCCCCCAACACGGGCCGGGGCGGCTGGTGCCGTATCCAGACGGGAACATCCGGCAAGCGGTGCCACGGTGCCGGGGCCGCTCTCGGGTCGCGGGGCCGACCCGAGAGCGGCTGGTCAGGAGGCCCCTCCGACGAGGCGAGCAACAGGACCCCTGCGCTCAGGTGCAGCCCGGGGAGCGGGCAGTCGGGGCCCTCCGGATCGCCGGCCCGCCTGTTCCTGGGGCCCCCGCGCGGTCGGGTCTCACGAGGGACCGAGCGGGTTCGGCCGGCCGGGAGCGGCGCGCCGTCCGCCGGGCACATCGCCGGCCCTGTCACGCACGGCCGGAGGCGCGCAGAGACCGTGGCCCGGGGCCGTGCCCGCGATGTCATGGGGCGGGTCCCGGCGGCACAGTGACCAACAGACCGCGATCGGGCCCAGGCCGCTGACCAGCGCCCCGGGCACGATCAGTGCGATCGTGCCGGTGATCTCCCCGGCCACCAGCGCCGCCACACCGGCGCACAGCACCACGACCACCATCGCGAGCCGCAGCCCCGGACGGCGTGTCGGAGCGGTCACGATCTGTCGGAGCCGGCCGCAGCGCAGCGGCCGCAGGCTCATCGCGGCCAGAGCACGCTGCAGCGGCGCCTCCTCGGCGGCCAGGTGGCGTTCGATCTCCGCCACCCTGCGGCGTTCGCTCGGGGTCAGGTGCACGGTGTCGGGTTTGCCCATGAGTATGTCCTTCGACGCTGAATCCTTCGACGCTGAATCCTTCGACGGTGATGCGGCAGGCCGGTCCGTTACAGAACAGTCGCTACGAGTAGCGGTTACCCCTCCCCCGGACGCGCGGGGTGGTCCACCCTGGTCGACAGCTGCTCACTGCCACCAGTCACCATCGTATCGCAATGGTTGCGATACCGCACTACACGAGGGTTGGCGGACGAACCATTCGCAGGAGCTGCTGACGGCGAAGGGTGCCGGTCACCGCCCGCGGAGACGGGCGCGGGTGAGCACGACCACGACGGCCGTCGCTCCGGTACCGGCGGCGACGAGCGCGACCACGCACAGCCGTAGCGTCCGGTGGTCGGTGACCCGCCGGGACAGCTCGGCGGTGGTGGTGGCGAGCCGGGCGGTGACCGTCGTGGTGTGGCGCCCCAGCGCGTCGGGATCACGGCGGGCCAGTGCGGTCTGCTCGGCGACCCGGCCTCGCTGGAACGAGGTCGGGTGTCCGGCGAGGTGGGTGCGCCCCCTGGTGTGGCGCTCGATCTCCGCCGCGCTGGCACCGGGTCCTCGCCCGCCGAGCAGCCGGGACCGCAGCTCGGCGATCTGCGCCGCCACCGCGCCAGGTCCACCGTCGGTGACCGGTGAGCCTGTCGGCTCGGGCCGTCGGTGTCCTGGCGAGGGGTCCGGCGCCACCGGGTGGCGGTACGGATCGAGGGGGCGACCCGGGTCGGAATGGGTCGCGGCCGGATCGCGCGGGTGCTCTAGCGGCGTCGCAGCCATACCGCCGCCCCCGCCAACGCCGCAGCCCCGGCGGCGGCCGCGGACGCCATTCGCGGGTGCCGCGAGCACCACTGCTGGGGATCATGGCTGATGGCCTTGTCGTCGAACACCCCGTGTGCGCCGTAGTCGTGCCCCGTGGCGCCGTCGGCGGGCTCCCAGAGGTTGTGCGGCCGGTCCGGGGCGACGGGATCGGCGGTCTGCTGCGAGGAGAATCCCGTCCTGGCCAGGTAGCGGTCCAGCAGGGCGGGTGCGATGCGCTGCCCGAGCACGGTGCCGACGGTGCTCGATCCGACCCAGTAGGCCTTGCGGCGGGGGTGATCGGCGGCGAACACGACGGCGCGGGCGGCGAGTTCGGGCTGGTAGATCGGGGGCACCGGCTGGGGGTGGTGCGGTAGCCGCGACAGCACCCAGGAGAACTGGGGGGTGTTGACCGCGGGCATGTGCACCACGGTGATGGCGATGTTGCTGTGGTCGTGCATGAGTTCGGTGCGCACCGATTCGGTGAACCCGTTGATGGCGTGCTTGGAGCCGCAGTAGGCGGACTGCAATGGGATGGACCGCAGCCCGAGGGCGGATCCGACCTGCACGATGGTGCCGCGCTCGCGTGGTCGCATCCGGCCCAGCGCGGTCATGGTGGCGTAGACGTAGCCGAGGTAGTTGACCTCGGTGACCCGGCGGAACTCGGCCGGGCTGATCTGGTGGAAGGGCGCGAACACGGAGGTGAACGCGACGTTGACCCAGATGTCGATCGGGCCGAGGGTGTTCTCGACCTGTTCGGCGGCGGCCTCGATCTGGTCGGGGTCGGCGACGTCGGTCGGGATCGCGAGGGCGGTGCCGCCGGCGTTCTCGACGTCCTTGACCGCGCCGTCGAGGCCGGCCTGTCCGCGGGCCAGGAGCGCGACGCGGGCGCCGCGGGCGGCGAACTGGATGGCCGTGGCGCGGGCGATCCCGCCGCTGGCGCCGGTGATCACCACGGTCTGTGGAGGGGTCATGATGGTTGCCTTTCTCGGACGATCTCGTGTGGGTGGGGACCGGCGGGCTGGTCGGGTTCGACGCCCCACCGGGTGGTGATCGATTGGCCGGGTTCGAGGGTGAGCAGGCCGTTGCCGCTGCGTAGCCCGTTGGGGGCGCACGTCATGGGTTCCACCCCGAGGCCGCGACGACGTTTGTCGGGGGGCTGGGTGTCGCCGGTGTAGAGCTCGATGAACCGGTAGTGCTCGTCGGCCCACAGCCGGGTCCGCTGCTGCTGCGGCCCGGTCAGGACGACCCAGGCCAGGCCGTCGGAGTCGCGGGCCAGGTCGGTGAAGGCGTAGTCGATGATCGTGTCGCCGATGTGGCGGGCACCGCGGAAGTCATACGGCGATCCGGCGACCGGGATGGTCCCGGTGGGTAGCCCGCGCTGGTCGGTGGGCAGCCACCGTTCGGCGCGCATCTGGAGCTCGGCGTCGTCGATGTACTCGGTGCCGGCCCGTAGGTAGGGGTGGTGCCCGGTGCCGTACGGGCAGCGCTGGGCGCCCATGTTGGTCGCGGTCGTGGCCACCGTCAACCCGGTCCGGCCCGGGTCGGAGGTCCTCGAGTCGTCCGACGGACCGGAGCGCAGCCGGTAGTCGACGGTGACGCCGAGGGTGAAGGGGTAGCCGGGCAGTGGGTGCAGCACGGTGCCGAGTACGACCCGGTCGGGTTCGGTCTCCAGCGGGGTCCAGTTGCGCCAGCGCAGGAACCCGTGGATGGCGTTGTGGGCTTCGGGTTCGGTCAGGGCGACCTGGTGATCGGTACCGTCGAAGGTGTAGGCGCCGTCAGCGAGGCGGTTGGGCCAGGGGATCAGTGGGGTGCCGCGAGCGCCGCTGCACATCTCCTCGGGCGGGTAGCCGTCCAGGACCGGGCGCCCGTCGTAGGTGTAGGTGCGGATACCGCCGCCGACCTCGACCAGGGTTGCCCGGTGTCGGCCGGAGCGGATCTCGAACTGTGCCCCCGACGGGACGCCGCGGCCGGTCACGGTCGTACCCCAGTGGAGTCCCGGTGGGTGGCGGGTCCGGTGAGCTGGACCGCGGACTCGAGCATCAGGGCGTGCACGAAGGCCTGCGGGAGGTTGCCGCGCAGTTGACGTTGCGTGACGTCGTACTCCTCGGAGAACAATCCGGGTGGGCCGCAGGCGGCGCGGTTGCGTTCGAACCACCGCACCGCGCCGGCCGGGTCGCCCTGCTGGTGGCAGGCCAGGGCCATCCAGAACCCGCAGAGGGTGAACGCGCCTTCCGCGTGCCCGAGGGGGCGCGGGTCTTGGCGGAACCGGTAGATGTAGCCGTCCTCACCCAGGTCGTGGGCGACCGCGGCGAGGGTGGCGATCGAGCGCGGGTCGTCGGCGGGGAGTGCCCCGCGCAGCGCGGGGAGCAGCAGCGCGGCGTCCACCCGCTGGTCGTGCGGGGCGCGTTGCCAACGACCGTTCGGGTGCAGGCAGTCGTTGGCGGTGTCGGCGACGATGGTGTCGGCCAGCGCGCTCCAGCGTGCCGCGTCGCCGGCCGGGACCTGCGCGGACATGGCGCGCAGCCCGGCGGCGCAGATCAGCCGCGAGTGCGCCCAGCGTTGGTCGTCGAGTTCCCACACCCCGGCGTCGGGGTCGCGCCAGCGTTGCTCGATCGCCGACACGGCGGCGGTAGCGGCTTTGAGATGTTCGGTGTCGAGATGGTCGTGGCGGGCCGCGGCGGCGAACAGCAGTAACGCCTCACCGAACGCGTCGAGCTGGAACTGGGCGTTGACGTGGTTGCCGAGCACGTCGGTGCCCCCGGGGTAGCCGGGCAGCTCCAGGGAGCGTTCGTCGGGGACCGGGTCGCCGGTGACGGTGTAGGCGGGGGCGAGCTGTGGTCCGTGGTCGAGGAGTCGGGCGGCGACGAAACCGACCGCGTCGTCGAGCAGCGGATGGGGGGCGTCGGTGGCCACGGCCTGCCCGGCGTAGCACTGGTCGCGGATCCAGACGTAGCGGTAGTCGTAGTTGCGGCCCTGTGCCGCACGCTCGGGCAGGCTCATCGTGGCAGCCGCGACCATCCCACCACCGGAGCTGGTCAGGCCACGCAGCACCGCGTAGGAGTGGCGGGCGTCGCGCGGGGCGATGCTGTCGCCCAGCTCCGGCATGGTCTCGCGCCACGCGGTGCGGGTGGCCGTCCACAGTCTTTCCGGGTCCGGCGCGTCACCCTCCAGCGCGCAGGTGGTGTCGCCGAGTTCGAGGACCAGATCGTGGTGGGCCCCTGCGGGCACCGACACGGTGGCGCTCAGCTGTCGGCCGCGGTGGCCGTCGGTGTGCGGGGCCGCGTCGCCACCACCGGTCCAGCGCATCCGCAGCGCACCCACCCGGCCGGTCCAGCACCCGGCATCGTCACGATGCAGCTCACGCAGGCGCTGCTGGTCGAACTCGGCCGCGGGCGCCAGCACCACGTGAACCTGGGCGTCGCCCTGCACGGCGATGATCCGGCGCAGCAGCACCACCCGGCCGGGGTCGCCCGGGAACGCCAGAGCTTCGCGGCACTCCACGATCCCGGTCTCGGTGATCCAGCGCGAGCGCCAGATCAGGCTCCCGTCCTCGTAGTAGCCGCCCCACACGAACCGCCCGACCGGGGTGACCGCGTAGGTTCCGGCGCCGCCGATCAGCGAGGAGAACACCCCATCGGAGTCCCATCGTGGCGCGCACAGCCAGGCGATGTCCCCGCGCGGCCCGACCAGCGCACCGCGCTCCCCGTCGGCGAGCAGTGCGTACTCCCGCAACACGTGCGGCGGAAACTGCTCGCCGATATCGCCCACGATATCGTTCGTATTCGTCGTCGCGCTCATCGTCGTCGTAACCTTTTCTGTGCGGAGGGGTCAGATGCCGGCGGCGTTGGCATAGAACTGCTGGTCCTCGCGCCACCCGCCCATCCCCATGCCGATATCGGCGGTGTCGACCACGAACTCGATCGCAGTGATCCATTTAACCATTTTGAAGCCGAGTTGGGTTTCGATACGCAGCCGCACCGGAGCACCGTGGGCGACCGGGAGCGGGGCACCGTTCATGTCGAGCGCGAGGATGGTCTGCGGGTTGCCGGCGAGGTGGAGCGGTATGGTGCCGTAGAAGTATCCGTAGCGGCCTTCGCCTTCGGTGAGGCCTTTGTCGTCCATGGCGTAGAACACCACATGACGGGCCTCGGGCGCCACGCCGACGTGATCCATCAGTGCGCTCAATGGCACTCCGCCCCATTCGGCCACCGCGGTCCAGCCCTGGATGCAGTTGTGTTTGACGATCTGCCGCTGCGTGCCGAGATCGCGCAGTTGGGTCAGCGACAACGTCACCGGCCGGGTCACCAGACCGCCGACGGCGAGCCGGTAGTCGGCGAACCCGGTCGCCGCCATCCGCTCGTAGTCGTCATCGGTGGGCGGGTAGCCGTTGACCCGGTGATAGGGCGAGATGTCGCTGCGCCGCCACCGCTGCCGGGAACGGAACGCCCGCGAGATGGCCTTCTCGAACGGGTCGACCACCCACCCCAGCAAGCGCTGGGTTCGGCGCCGGTACCGCAACGAGAACCAGGAGATGATCACGTGGAAGAGCAGGACCGCGAACAGCCCGGCCAGGCCGAGCGCGAGCGCGAAGGTTCTGTTCCCGCCGGGATCGGCCAGTACGATCTTGGTGAACTCGTCGGGCACCCCGTGGACGATGACCATGAACACGTGCACCACGGTGAACACGCCGAACGCACACAACCCGAGGAAATGCAGGCTACGCGCTCCCTGTTTGCCGCCGAACAGTTTACCGTAGCGCGGGAAGCGGGCCAGCACCGACGGGGACATGGCCGCGCCGGTGGCGATCTGGAAGGGCGCCAGTACGAAGATGACCAGGAAGTAGGCGAGCTTCTGCGCGGGTTCGAACGGTTGCCCGGGGATCTTCGCGGGGATCTGGAAATGCAGGTAGGTGCCGACCGCTCGTATCGAGTCCGGGACGATGGACCAGTGCGTGGGGATGAGGTAGTGCCAGTAGCCGGTCACGAACACCAGCACTACGTACACGATACCGGTGAGAATCCAGAACTGCACGGTCAGGAAATGCCAGTGCCGGCCCAGGCCGAGGTTCTTCCGTCCTGGTAGCGCGATGAGCGGGCTCCAGGACTCCTCCTCGTCCAGCGACGACCACATCCTGCGCGAATCCGCGCCGTACATCTTCTTCGAGAATCGGGCCCATTCCCGCCCGGGTGGGCAGTCGTCGTGCCAGTACAGTTTCGGGAACGCCGAGAGCACCTCCAGCCCGGAGCGGGCCAGCAGCAGCAGGAAGAACAGGTTGAGGAAGTGGGTGATGACCACCCACAGCGGGAAGAACGTGGGCACGGGGTCAGCTCCCGGGAAGTTGGCCGAGGGTGACCGTGACGGTGCGGCTGGCGCCCTGCGGGTCGAGCACGGTGACCGGGACGGCCTGGCCCGGACTCAGCTGCGCGAGGGCCTTCGACAGCTCCGCGCTGCTGTGTACCGGGGTGTTGTCGACCGCGGTGATGACCTCGCCGGCGGTGATGCCGGCGGCAGCGGCCGGTCCGCCGGCCACGACGCTGACCACCCCCGCTCCGCTGGGCTGCCCGGTCTGGTCGATCACGGTGACGGCCTGCACGCCGAGTTCGGCGCGGTGGGAGTCGACGACGTGGCCGCCGTGGGCCACGAGCTGGCCGGCGATGTCCTTGACCAGGTTCGACGAGATCGCGAACCCGATCCCGGGAGCCGGTGACCCGCCGCCCGCGCCCGATCCGTTGGGGCCGCCGCCGGCCTGTGGGTCGATCGCGGCCAGGGTGGGCACCCCGACCACGTCGCCGGCCAGGTCGACCAGGGCGCCGCCGGAGTTGCCGGGGTTGATCGGGGCGCTGGTCTGGATGGTGTCGGGCAGCGTCGCCCCCGGGGACCCGCCGCCGGTGGGTTCGCTGACCAGCCGGCCGGTGGCCGAGACGATCCCGTTGGACACGCTGCCGGACAGCCCGAGCGGGTTGCCCATGGCCAGCACGATGTCCCCCACCTGCAGGGTCGCGGAGTCCCCGAACGTCGCCGGACTCAGCGACCGCGGCGGCGTGTCGAGGTGGATCACGGCCAGGTCGTCGGGCGGGTAGGCCCCGACCAGGCTCGCCGGCACCGGGGTCGGGCTGCCCGCCAGGGTCACCTGGAAGCGGGTGGCGCCGGCGGCGACGTGGGCGTTGGTGACGATGTCACCCTGGGTGTCGAACACGATCCCCGATCCGAGGTCGTGGCCGTTGGTGATCTGCACGATCGAGGGCAGCACCTTCGCCACCACACTCACGTACTGCTGCTCCAATCCCGACGCCGTCGCGCTCGAAGGGGTGCTGCGGGCGGTGTCGCCGGCCGCGGAGCTCGCCGGCGGGCTGTTCGTGCACGCGGCCAGGGTCAGCGCCGCCGCCGCGGCCACCGCTCCCACGCGCACCGGCCGGTGGTTCGTCATGATGAGCTCCCGGTAGTCGTTCGGGTGGAGGCCACCGCGGAGTGATCGATGGCGCCGTCGGCCATCCGTTCGGCGAGCCGGGACGCCAGCGCCATGATCGTCAACGCCGGGTTGGCCGAACCCTGGGTCGGGCAGACCGAGCCGTCGGCGACGAACACGTTGGGCACGCCCCAGATGCGGTGGTCGGCGTCGATGACGCTGTGCTCGGGGGTGGCGCCCATCCGGGCCCCGCCGACCAGGTGAGCGAAGCGCTGGATGGTGAGCACGTCCTGGGCGCCGGCGGCGTGCAGGATGTCGGTGATGACCCTGGTGGAGTAGGCCATGTTCGCCTTGTCGTTGTCACCGAGGGTGTAGTCCATGCGGGCGACCGGCTGGCCGTAGGGATCGGTCTCCTCGGCGAGGGTGATCCGGTTGTCGGGGTGCGGGAGGAGCTCGTTGAGCACCCCGATCGTGGCCCAGTGGTTGTAGTCGCGCATGTACTCGCGCAGCTCCCGGCCCCAGTGCCCGTCGGCCAGCACGTGCTCGGCCCAGCCGATCGGCAACGGCGCGACGGTCTGGATGGAGAACCCGCGGGCGAAGCCCCGCGATGTGTCGGTTTCGTAGAACTGCTCGGAAGAGATCTCCGGGGGCGGCGCCTTGTACATCCGCAGCTCCTCGGCGAAGCGCCCGGCGGTCTGGGTGGCGCCCTGCACCATCACGTACCGGCCGACCTGGTCTGAGTTGTTGCCCAGCCCGTGCGGGTGGCGGCGGCTGGCCGAGGCGAGCAGCAGCCGCGGTGTCTCGATCGAGTACCCGGCCACGGCGACCGCGCGGGCCCGCTGCAACCGCTGGACGCCTGCGCCCGACTCGTCGTTGGCGGTGTAGACCACGCCGCGAGCGCGACCGGTGTCGTCGTCGATGTCCACGCGCAACGCCATGGAGTCGGCGCGGACCTCCACGTCGTGGGCGAGCGCGTCGGGTAGATGTGTGACATACGGGCTGGCTTTGGCGTTGACCTTGCAGCCCTGCAGGCAGAAGCCGCGGTAGATGCAGTGCGGCCGGTTGCCGAAGGTGCCGTTGACGATCCCGACCGGCCCGACCCGCATCTCGATGCCGCAGGCCAGCGCGCCTTCGCGTAGCTTCGCCGCGGCCCCGGAGATGGGGTGCGGGGAGAACGGGTACCGGTGCGGGTGCCCCCAGGGCCAGTCCTGCCCGGCCACGGGCAGCTCGCGTTCGACCTGCTCGTAGTGCGGGCGCAGGTCGGCGTAGGTGATCGGCCAGTCCGCCCCGACCCCGTCGACCGTGGCGGTGGAGAAGTCGCTCGGGTGGAAGCGCGGGGTGTAGCCGGCGTAGTGGACCATGGACCCGCCCACCCCGCGTCCGGAGTTGTTCTTGCCCAGCTCGATCGGGTCGGCCCCGCCGATGATCCGCTTCTGGGTCCAGTACAACTCGTGGCTACCGGCCTCGTCCGACACCCAGTCCTCGTCGGGGTGCCAGAACGGGCCTGCCTCCAGGATCACGATCCGCCATCCGCGGCGGGCCAACCGCTGGGCGAGCACCGAGCCGCCCGCGCCGGCGCCGATGATGACCAGGTCGACCTCGTCGTCGTCGGTGTAGCGGCGCATCGTGGCCTGGCCGGGCAGGTCGCGGGAGTGCACGTCGAGCAGGAACCGGGAGTCGTTGTCGCGCGGGCCGACCGAGCCCTTGACCACGCCGCGCCAGAAGGTGCCCATCAGGTGTCCTCGTTTCTGGTGTCGCGAACGGGGTCGCGGTCGGTGGCACCGGGTGTCTCGAACGGCTCACGCCCGCCGGCACCGTTGGCGTCGGGGCCGCCCAGGCGCATGTAGCCGCGCGGGTAGGCCGGACCGCCGAAGCCGATCTCGTTCCACGCCCACGGATGGGAGTAGAAGGCCGCGAGCACCGCGCGCATCACCACCGACCAGGCGCGGGAGACGTTGAGCTGATCCCAGGCCCCGCCCACGAGACGGCCCTTCGCGAACTCACCGACGATGTTCTCCCGGTGCTCCGCGGTGCACCCGGCGAAGCCGAGCCGGTAGCCCGCCGTCGCGGTGTGCTCCAGTCCGGCCAGCACCAGCCGCCAGGTGTCGCGGTCATCGGGCATGTCGACGTACTGGTAGCCGTCCAGCCGACCGGCGGTGAGCTTCTCGTCGACCATCTCCGCGACCGGCACCCGCGGGTCGGTGTCCTGAGCCAGCACGGTGTCGCAGAACGCGCGCAGGGCCGGTTCCTCGGCGGCGGTGAAGAACCGCAGCGGGCCGGGCGGGCCCAGCCGGGCGCGCACCACCGTGGCGGTGGCGGCGTCCCAGGTGTCGGCCGCGTCGAACACGTCGAAGTCGGGGTAGCGGCCGATCATCTGCGGGGTGGTCCCGCGGCGCTGGCGCGGCAACCATGACGGGTGCGGCGCCCGCCCGTCGGGGCGGCGGTGGGGCAGATGGTCCGGCCGGGAGGTGTCAGGCATGCCAGCGCCTACTTCTCGCGCCGCAGCACGGCGGCGAGCAGCCCCATACCGCCCACCATCGACATCAGGCCCGGCGCGGAGATCGGCGGACCCATCGCCATGTTGTAGGAGGCCAGCGACCAGCCACCGGGCTTGCGCGCGACGCCGCGGAAGTGGAAGTACTCCCCGAGCAGTCCGTTCGCCGCATAGAGCCCGGCGGTGACCGGCAGCGCGGTCTTGGCCCAGCGTTTCGAGAACACCCCGCCGATCCCGGCCACCACCAGCGGCGGTGTGAGAAGCACCGGGCTCCACATCCACTTGTTGCCGAAGCTGCCCTTGTAGTGCTCCAGGTACACCTCCGCACCGGTCACCATCGCCGAGATCGCGGTCAACCCGGACAGCGAACGTTCGAAGCGGCCGTGCGAGACATCACGCAGCACGTGGTCGAGGACGTGCTCGGCTCCGCGTGCACCGATGGTGGTGGCGTCGGGGCTGGTTCGGGTTCGGCGTAGCAGGCTCATCGGGTGCTCCGTAGCTGGGGTCGGTGTGGCTGGTGGCGGGCGGTCCGGGCGGTGGCCAGGCAGAACCCGGCGGCGATGGCGGCGTCGAGCAGGGCTGCGCGGCGCCACCGGTGGTCGAGGAGGCCGAAGGCGACACCGGTTGCGGCGTGGATGCCGTCCACGACGGCCGCCGCCGTGAGGACCCGCGCGGTGGGCCACCGCAGTTCGATGCCGGCCTGGAGGAGGTGTCGGGCGCCGAGGATCCGCAGCACGGCACTGGCCGGACGCAGGGAGGCCCGGTCGCGGCCGGTCGTCGCCGCGAGCACGGCGTGCGGGGCCAGCAGCAGCGTGGCCCCCCAGGGGATGCGGAATGTCGGTCTGGCCCGATCGGGGTTCGCGTCGTCGCTGCTGTTCATCGGTGATGCTCGTCCTGTCGGGTCGCGGGCGTGCGGATTCGTGGCCAGGGGCAGAACGGGGAGGTGCCCGATCCGGTGAGCGCCTGGTCCAGGGTCGGGCGGGTGTCGAACAGCGGCAGCAGTCCGGTGAGGCGCAGCGGGCGGTGCACCGCCCGGTGCCCGGCCCCGACGAGGATCAGGTGTTCGTCGTGGTGTCGGGTGCTGTGCTGCAACTCCAGCAGCAGGGTGAGCGCGGCCGAGGTCAACAACGTCACCCCGGTCAGGTCGAGCACCAGCCGGCACGGCCGCGACCACCCCAGATGCTCGTTCAGCACGGGGCGCAGCTGCGGGACGGTGACGGTGTCCAACTCGCCGGTGATGCGCACCACGAGGATCCAGTGGGCCGGCGCATCGAACCGGGCCGAGGCGACCGGGGCATCGCCACAGACCCGCCCGAAGGTGAACGACGCCGTCACGACTCCACCTCGGGGGGAACGTGCACGTCGGCGGTCATGACCCGCTCCGGTCACTCACGTGACGCCGCAGGGTCTGCCCGACCTGGTAGCGGCCGGCGACGTCGGTGAGCAGGGTGAGCCCGTGACCGGGCGCTGTCGGGTCAGGACACAGGGTGCCGCCGGTGGGGTCGAGGGTGCCGTCGAAGAACATCCGCTCGATCCGGACGTGGTCGTGGAACCACTCCAGGTGCCGGAAGTTCGGGGTGGCCGCCGCGACGTGGGCGTGCAGGTGCGGGGCGCAGTGCCCGGAAATCTCCAGGTGATGCGCCGCTGCGACCGCGGCCACGCGGAGCCACTCGGTGATCCCGCCGCAGCGCGACGCGTCGGCCTGCAGACAGTCCACCGCACCCGCCCCGCACATCCGCGCGAAGTAGGTCAGATCGCCGCCGTACTCCCCCGCCGCCACATCCGGTCGCACCGCGTCCCGGACACTGCGCAGCCCGGCCAGGTCGTCGGACGACACGGGCTCTTCGAACCACCGCACGTCGCACTCCGCAGCGAGGTCCATGACCCGCACGGCCTGTTTGCGGCCGTAGCCGCCGTTGGCGTCGACGAAGAGCTCCACCTCCGACCCGATCACCGAGCGCGCCTGGGCGATCCGGGACAGATCCCGACGCGGCTCGGTGCCCCACGACTCCCCAATCTTGATCTTGACGCGGGGGATCTGCTGCAACAGCCACGCGTGCAGTTGATCATCGAGCTGGCGGGGGTCGTAGGTGGTGAACCCGCCGCTGCCGTAGACCGCAACCTCGTGGCGGACCGCGCCCAGCAGCCGGTGCAGCGGTAGTCCGAGCAGCCGGGCCTTGAGGTCCCACAGTGCGACGTCGACCGCGGAGATCGCGTAGCCGACCGCGCCGACCCGGCCCGCGTTGCGGACCGCCTTCACCATCGCGTCGAACGCCGCGCCGACATCGAGCACGTCGGTACCGAGAACCACCTCGGCGAGCTGGTCGTGCACCACGTGCGCGCAGGCGGGTGGCCCGTAGGTCCAGCCTGTACCGATGACCCCGCCGCTACGGGCCTGCACGAGCACCATGGTGGTGGAGCCCCAGGTCAGAGTGCCGTCACCTTCCGGGGCATCGGTCGGCACGGTGAACACCGACACGTCCAGGGCCTCGACCACCGCGTCCGCCGCCACTCCTGCGGTCGTGACCGGTTCTCGGTCGGGAGGTGCCGGATCGGGGGTGGCATCCACCGATCGGCTCTGCGTCTCGGGCACCGCTCAGCCCTCCTTGTGCGGGAGGAACTCCTGCAGCTTGGTCTTGATGCCTTGCTTCATGACGCCCCAGCGGTCCTCGTCGCCGGCCAGCATCGCCTTGGCGGCGTCGAGCATCTGGCTGGTGGTGGCGTGCGGCGGAATCGGCGGCACGTTCGGGTCGGTGCGCACGTCGAGCACCGTCGGTCGGTCCGCGGCCAGCGCGCGGTCCCACGCCGGGCCGATGTCCTCGGGCTTGTCCACCGCTATCCCCTGCAACCCCAGGCTCGCGGCGAACGCGGCGAAGTCCACGTCGGGAAGGCTCTGGGACTCGACGAACTTCGGGGCGCCTTCCATGGCGCGCATCTCCCAGGTGACCTGGTTGAGATCATTGTTGTGCAGCACCGCGATGATCAGACGCGAGTCGGCCCACTGCTCCCAGTAGCGCTTGATGGTGATCAGCTCGGCGAGGCCGTTCATCTGCATCGCACCGTCGCCGGCGAACACGATCACCGGCCGGTCCGGGCAGCCGAACTTGGCCCCGATCCCGTAGGGCACCCCGGGGCCCATGGTGGCCAGGTTCCCCGACAGCGACCCGCGCATCCGTCCGCGGAAACGCAGCTGGCGGGCGTACCAGTTCGCGGACGACCCCGAATCGGCGCAGACGATCGCATCCTCGGGCAACCGATCCGACAGCTCGGCGAACAGCCGCATCGGGTTGATCGGATCCGCGGTGACCGCGGCCTCCATGGCCATCGTCTCCCACCAGCGGGCCACATCCGACTCGATGCCCTCGCGCCAGGCGCGGTCCGTCTTGCGCTCCAGCAGCGGGATCAGCGCCCGCAGCGTGGCGGTCGCGTCGCCGACCAGGTTGATCTCGTACGGGTAGCGCATCCCGATCAACGACGGGTCAAGGTCGATCTGCACCGCGCGGGCCTGCCCGAACTCCGGCATGAACTGGGTGTAGGGAAAGCTCGACCCGATCGTGAGCAGCGTGTCGCAGCCCATCATCATCTCGTAGCTCGGCCGGCTGCCCAGCAGCCCGATCGACCCGGTCACCCAGGTCGGCTCGTCGGAGAGCACATCCTTGCCCAACAGCGCCTTCGCCACCCCGGCGCCGAGCAGGTCGGCGACCTGCTCGATCTCCGCGGCGGCACCGCGGGCACCGGAACCGACCAGCATCGCGACCTTGCTCCCCGCATTCAGCAGTTCGGCGGCGCGGCGGACCGCGGCGTCGTCGGGGGCCAGCTCCGGCCACTCGACACCGAGGCTGGACGGGACCATCTTGAAGGCGTGGGTCGGTGCGGAGTACTCGAGCTCCTGCACGTCCGACGGGATGATGATCGCGGTCGGGGCGCGGCGCGCCATCGCGGTGCGGATCGCGCGGTCCAGGACCCCGGGCAGCTGCTCGGGCACCGTGACCATCTGCACGTAGTCGCTGGCCACATCCTTGAAAAGGCTCAGCAGATCGACCTCCTGCTGGTACGACCCGCCCATCGCCGACCGGTTGGTCTGCCCCACGATCGCCACCACCGGCACGTGATCGAGCTTCGCGTCGTAGAGCCCGTTGAGCAGATGGATCGCCCCCGGGCCCGACGTCGCCACGCACACCCCGAGCCGACCGGTGAACTTCGCGTAGCCGACCGCCTCGAACGCGGCCATCTCCTCGTGGCGGGCCTGCACGAACCGCGGCGCGTCTCCCGCACGTCCCCATGCCGCGAGCAGACCGTTGATCCCGTCCCCCGCGTAGCCGAAGACGGTGTCGACGTCCCATTCGCGCAGCCGGTCCAACAGGTGATCGGCGACGGTTGATGCAGCCACGAAGTCCTCCTCGAGATCCCACCGGCAAGCGGGGCACCCGCACGTCGGTCACTGCGTACTCGTAGACACTGCGTACCCGTATCCGTTGCGTTCACACACACATTGCCGAATCGGTTGCGCTGAATCACAAAGCTGCCCCGACGTTTGCGTGATCGCAACCGCTGCGGGACGCTGATGAGATGGAGACCATGTCAACGACGCCAGGCCGGGGCGATCCGCCCAGCCCCGAGCAGGTCGACGCGGTGATGCTCGCGGCCCGGGTCCTGGCCGCGGTCACGGCGCGATCCGTCGCGCAGGTGCAGGACCGGGTGAGCCTGGCCCAGCTCCGAGTGCTGGTCATGATCGCCAGCCGGGGTCCGGCCAACGTCGGCTCGGTCGCCCGCGGACTCGGGGTGCACCCGTCCAACGCCACCCGTACCTGCGACCGCCTCGTGATCGCCGGGTTCCTCGCCCGCCACGACGACCCGGCCGACCGGCGCAACCTCATCCTCGAGCTCACCGCCGCCGGGCAGCAGCTCGTCGAGGGGGTCGACACCGCGCGCCGGGAGGCCGTCGCCGCGCAGCTCGCTCGGCTGCCCGCCCGCAGCCGCGAGCGACTCACCCGGGCGCTACTGGTCTTCGCCGGCGTCGACAGAACCGACGGGCCGGACGCGGACCGACACGACGACCCCGACGAAGCATGGCTCCTGGGATGGACCACGCAACGACCCGTCGGTCACACCGCGGGTCGAGCCGACCCCACGGCAACCGGGTGACCCACCTCGGGCGACCGGTGACCCCGGACGACGACGACGCCCGCACCCGGCTCACGACCACGCTCGACACGGGAGCATCGACGATCACTCGGCGACCACGACTCCGACCGATGACGCCCCTACCTCCGGGGGATGTCGGCCCCTGGAGGCCGGCCGCCGCTCGACCAACGGGTCCGGACGTCCTCCCGGCGGTGACGACGTGGCGTCCAGACACGACCGGTGGGGCCCGACCGCCGTGGTCGGCGCGCGCGGCGCGGTTCCCGCGGTGATCAGCTGATGGGTGTTCCCGCCCGCGTCGAGGGTCCCCGCCCACTTCGCGGTGCCGGAATGCGGACCAGTGGCCCCAGCGGGGCAGCCGACCGTCGAACAGTCGACGGCCACTCCTGGTCGGAGCGCTCTGACGGCGGGGAGGTGTCGGCCAGGTCGGGGCTCAGCACCGCGACCAGCGCGTCGGCGGTGGAAGGTACGCCACCAGGACGATGGAGCAGACCGGCGGCCCAGCCCGGCACGAGCTCCGCCCGGGCCTGCAGTCCGGTCAGGTGCAGCTCGATGTCCGCCTGTGCCGCGGCGTACTGCGCATGTCGCAGTACCGACAGACCCCCGGCGCCGTAGGTACCGACCTCGGCGAGATCCACGATCAGATGCAGACGCCGATCCACGGTCTCGACCCGATCGGTGCGGGCGAGCTCCAGGAGATGATCGAGCCGGGAGTCGAGCAACCGGGCCAACCGGGGTGCGGTGGCCCGGTTGAGCTCACCGGCGACGCGGACCACCACAGCCCCGGGGACAGCGTCCTCCGCGCCCAACCTCAGCCCCTGCACAGATACCTCCCTCACGCCGCCGCCGCGCACGCCCGGCGCTTCGCCGAGCACCGGGTCCGTAGCCCGGCCCGTCGCCTGCTCCTGGTCGGAGGTCGTCAGGATCGGCTCCTGGCGAGCTGCTTGCCACTCCGTTCAGCTCTAGCACCATGCAACGTTCAGCGCAACCGTTGCGGTCGGTCACCACGCCCAGACCTCCGGCCGGCGGGCTTGGCCGGTCCGGCGATCTCCGGGTCGCTCCGGGTCATCCGACGATGCGCACTCGCTCGAATTCCCACCGAAACCAGATGCGCTAACGCATCCATTGCACTATTGTGACCGCTGCGCGGGAGATGGTTTCGGTGTACCCCTCCCCGCGGCCGGCGAGATGCGGACGACCGGGAGACGCCATGTCTGGTGAATCGGTGCGGGTGTGGCGCGGGGCGGCCGAACACCGGACTCGACCGTGACCGGCCAGCTGCTGTCGGCGGGTGCGAGCCGGGCAGCCGGCACGGTCAGCGGCAGCAGTCGCGCGCAGGGTGGCCGCGGGCTGCCCGCGCGTCGTGCGCCGCGGCACGGTCAGGCGACAGCATGAGTGCGATCACCACACCCACCAGCACCGGCGGGGGTGCCGCAGCCAGGGCCGGTCAGGTTCTCGACGAGCTGGACCAGCGCTACCACCCCGCCGCGGGGCTGCGGAAGCAGTTCAACAAGGTCTTCCCGACGCACTGGTCGTTCATGCTCGGCGAGGTCGCCCTGTACTGCTTCATCGTACTGCTGCTGTCGGGCACGTACCTGGGGCTGTACTTCGACCCGTCGATGGCCGATGTGACCTACAACGGGGCGTTCACCAACCTGCGCGGCGAGAACATGAGCGTCGCGTACCGCAGCGCCTTGGATCTGTCGTTCGCGGTACGTGGCGGGTTGTTCGTCCGTCAGGTGCACCACTGGGCGGCGCTGCTGTTCCTTGCGGCGATGTTCGCGCACATGTTCCGCACGTTCTTCACCGGCGCGTTCCGCAAACCCCGTGAGGCCAACTGGATCATCGGGCTGGTGCTCGTCTTCATCGGCACCTTCGAGGGCTTCAGCGGTTACTCGTTGCCCGATGACCTGCTCTCCGGCACCGGGCTGCGGATCGCGTCGGGGATCACCCTGTCGGTACCGGTGATCGGCACCTGGACGCAGTGGGCGTTGTTCGGTGGCGAGTTCCCGGGCACCGAGATCATCCCGCGGCTCTACATCATCCACGTCTTCCTGCTGCCCGGCGTTCTCCTGGCGCTGATCGGCCTGCACGTCGGGCTGGTCTGGTACCAGAAGCACACCCAGTTCCCGGGAGCGGGCCGCACCGAGAACAACGTCGTCGGCGTCCGCATCCTCCCGGCCTTCGCGGCCAAGGGCGGCGCGTTCTTCGCGGTGTTCGTCGGCGTCATCGGCCTCATGGGCGGCCTCTTCCAGATCAACCCGATCTGGAACTTCGGCCCCTACAACCCCGCGCACATCTCGGCGGGGTCGCAGCCCGACTTCTACATGGGTTGGTCCGACGGCATGGCCCGACTGTTCCCGGCCTGGGAGATCGTGATCGGCAACTACCGCGTGCCGGCCGCGTTCTGGGCCACCGCGGCGTTCCTGCCGGTCATCTTCGTGCTGGCGGGCGCCTACCCGGCGATCGAGCGGCGCTTCACCAAGGACAACGCGCGTCACAACCTGCTGCAGCGCCCCCGCGACGTGCCGGTGCGCACCTCGCTCGGCGTCATGGCCATCGCGTTCTACATGGTGTTGCTGATCAGCTCGGCCAACGACTGGTTCGCGTACTTCTTCGACATCTCGCTCAACGCGACCACCTGGATGGGCCGCATCGGGCTGCTCGTGCTGCCGCCCATCGCCTACTGGGCCACCTACCGCCTGTGCCTGGGGCTGCAGCGCTCCGACCGCGCGGTGCTGGAGCACGGCATCGAGACCGGCATCATCAAGCGCCTGCCGCACGGCGAGTTCATCGAGGTGCACCAGCCGCTGGCCGGGGCCGACGACCACGGCCACCCGATCCCGCTGGCCTACCAGGGCGCCCCGGTGCCCAGGAAGATGAACCAGCTCGGCGTCGGGGGCGCCCCCGTCGCCGGCTCGCTGCTCACGCCGGACCCACCGGACCAGAGCTCGCCGGCCCGGCGACAGGAACCCCGGGCCCACGCCGCCGGCACTCCCGCCCTGCCCCGGGGCTGACCATGGCCGGTTCGCGATGAGTACCCCGGGTCGGGAACCCGCACAGACGGTCGCACCAGGCGGCGCGGGCACCGCGGGGCCTGCCCGATACCGCCTCTGCGGGCAGCGTCCCGATCCCGGGCCACACCGCGTGCCGGGACCGGCAGAACCACTCGACCCCGTGCTCCGCTCCCGAGCGGCGGCCCATCAGCGGTGGCACAGCCTCCCGACGACCGCCGGGCACCACCGTGCTCAGTGACGACGACCGACACGCCCTGGCCGCTATCGAACGCCGCCTGCTCGCCGCCGATCCCGCCCTCGCACGTCGATGGGCGGCCACCGCGGCGAACGGTTCGAGGAGAACGGCTTCGGACACCACGCAACGCTGCAACTACGCAGGTGTGATCGCCCTGTCCCTGATGCTGCTGACCGCAGGCGTCGCCTTGCACCTGCCCGTCACGACCGCGCTCTGCGCGGTCGTGGCTCTCGCCGCCCTCGTGCTGCACGCTCGACGCCACGAGCACCACGACCCGGGGCCGGGCGCCGGCTAGGTCCTCACCTCCCCCGGCCAGCAACATCACAGCGCATGATCCGCCGCACAGTGCCGTTGCGCAAACGGTGCGCAAGCGCAACAATAGTCACGTTGTTCGAGCACGACGTGGAGTGGAGGACCGGATGAAGGTCGCAGACATCCTGCAGCGCAAGGGTGACACGGTGCACACCATCTTCTCGTGGAACACGGTGGCCGAGGCGGTCACACGACTGGCAGGCCCGCCGGCGATCGGGGCGCTGGTCGTCTGCGACAACGCCCACGGCCACGTGGACGGCATCGTCACCGAACGTGACATCATCCGTGCCCTGAAGGATTCGCACGGGCCGGTCGGCGAGATGGCCGTGGCCGACGTGATGAGCCGGTACGTGCCGGTGTGCTCCCCCGAGGACACGTTGGCGCACCTGATGGCGCAGATGACCCGCTCCCGGCAGCGCCACCTCCCTGTGGTGCGCGACGGAGCATTGTGCGGGCTGGTCAGCATCGGCGACGTGGTCCGCCACCGGGTCGAGGAGATGCAGCTCGAGGCCGACGTCCTGCGCGACATGTACCTGGCCCATCGATGACCCGGCCCGGACACCACAGCGACCCGGCCGACACCGCAACGGCACGTCCTCCCGTCCACGACACCCGCTGGCGGGACCGGATCGTGGACCTGCATGTCCTCGCCGAGAACGGCGACCACGACGCCGCCGCGACCGCCCGGCGCTGGCTCGACCGCGACATCGAGGCCCGCCGGGTCTGGGACGAGGTGCAACGAACCTGCGACCGGATCCGCTCCGTGTGATCCGCCCGGGCTCCAGCCGCTCAGCCGGCTGATCCCGCGGACGGCGGTCGTTGTGCCAGATCGCGGCGGTCAGACCGAGTAGTCGCTGGTCGACCCGCACGGCGACACCGGTGCCGGCTCGCCCGCCGCGTCTTTCGGGATCGAGCTGCCCCGCCACGGTGTCGTGGATCGACCCGATGGTCTGACGGCGGCCAGGACCGAGACCACGACGTGGCGCTCGTCGGCCTTCGCGCCGGTCGCACGCCCGGCGTCGTCCTACAAGTGGCCGATCGGCCCACGTGCGTGTGCTGTAGCACAATGATTGCGTCCAAGCATACTCGTGTTCCGGGATGGGTACCCGCTATCTGGTGGCCGACAGACAGGCCTCCGTGACGGCGAGGAGGGCGCAGACAATGTCATCGCGCTGGGACGAAGGCGGGGATGTCCTGGACCCCGTACATCTCGACGGTCTGGTCGATGCTGTCGTGGATCGGCTCCCGGTGATCCTCACCGAGGTCCGGGAGATGCTCGAGCAACAGCATCCGGACTATGCGGGGTTTCTCGCCGGTGAGTTCGACGAGGTCCTGGGCGCGGCGCGGCATTGCGTGCTCCGGCTGCTCGGAGGCCCCGGTGCCGATCCGCGACGGGCGGGCATGGAACACGCACTGTTCGCGCAGATCGGGCGGATGCACCACAGCCAGGGTCAGCCGGTGACCGCGTTGCTGGGCGTGTACCGGGACGGCGCGGCCATCGCCTGGTCGCACGTGGCCCAGCTGGCAGTGCAGGGCGGTTACCCGGCCGACCTTCTGGTCGCGGTGGCCGGAAATCTGTTCAACGCCGTCGAGCATCTCGCGCAGGCCACGCTGGAGGGTTACCTGGAGGAGCACCCGAGCACCGAGCAGTCGCACGCCCGCGACGAACTGCACGCTCTGCTGCTCTCGGGTCGCGCGGACCTGCCGTCGGTGCAGGCCCAGGCGTCGCGGGCGGGATGGGTGCTGCCCCGAACGGCCGCGATCGTCCTCGTCGACCCCGACCGCGACGGTCTGCAGCGGATGGCCCGCTCCCCGGGGCAATGCCTGACGGGATGGCATGCCGGCGCCCCGGTGAGCATCGTCGCCGACCCGCAGGGCCCCGGGCACCGCACACGGCTGCGCACGGAGCTGACCGGCGTCGGCGCGGTCATCGGGTCGACTGTGGCGATCGAAGCCCTGCCCGCGACGCTGCCCCTCGCCGAGCACGCCTCGCGGCTGGCGCAAGCCGGGGTGCTGCCCGCCGACCCGGTGTTCGTCGACGAACACCTCGACACCCTGATCGTGCACCGCGACCCGCTCGCCCTCGCAGCGCTGCGGGAGCGCTGCCTGGCGCCATTGGACGGGCTCACCCCGCCCGCGCGGGACCGGTTGATCGACACCCTGCGTTGTTGGTTGACCCACATGGGCGAGCGGGCTGCGATGGCCGACTGCCTGCATGTGCACCCGCAGACCGTGCGCTACCGGATGCGGAAGCTGCGCGAGGTCTTTGGCCCCGCCCTCGACGACCCCGCCCACCGGGCCGCGCTGACCCTCGTCCTCGTCTGGGGAGCACCAGCCTCCGACCTGCCGCCCGACCCGGTCGTCGGCCGCGACCCCCTCGGCTCGGATGTCCTGCCCGGCGCGCCTCTCTGAGATCGGGTCGTGGAGATCGGGTCCTGGGTACGGTCGCGTCCAGGCATCGCCGTCGCAGCCTACGCCGCAGTGTCGGCTTGCCGCGCATTTCACGATGCGTCCACCGGGCGGGGGAGCCGCGTGAGGTCGCTGCTGGTGATCGCCCGATCGCCGCCGCGGCGGTGGCCCCGCCCTCGGCGACGACAGCGCCCCGGCCCGCCGCGCGTCGACCGCCCCGGACGGGTGGCACGTCGGCTATGGCGCGCGCGTGACGACGTCGCTGATCGACACCCGTGGGCCGGTGTAGAAGGGAGTCTCGGCACGGACGTGGCGGCGGGCCCCGACCCCGCGCAGGTGGCGCATCAGCTCCACGATGCGGTGCAACTCATCGGCCTCGAACGCGAGAATCCACTCGTAGTCGCCCAGCGCGAACGCCGGCACGGTGTTGGCGCGCACGTCGGGGAACTCGCGGGCGGCCCGGCCGTGTTCGGCGAGCATCCGCCGCCGCTCGGGAGCGGGCAGCAGATACCACTCGCGGGAACGCACGAACGGGTACACGCAGACGTAGCGCCGCGCAGGCTCGCCGGCGAGGAACGCCGGGACGTGGCTCTTGTTGAACTCCGCGGGCCGGTGCACCGCGACCTGGCTCCACACCGGCACCGACGCCCGACCCAGCCCCGTACTGCGGCGCAGGTCGGTGAGCGCGGACTGCAACGTCGCGACCTCGTCCGCGTGCCACCACAACAGGTAGTCGGCGTCCGCGCGTAGCCCGGCGAGGTCGTAGACGCCGCGGGCGGTGACCTGCCGGGCGGGCAATCCGTCGAGGAAGGTGCTCGCCTGTCGCGCGGCGGAGATCCGGTCCACCCCGAGGCGGCCGGGTCGGATCCGCAGGGCCGACCACATGCTGTAGCGGATCGTGTCGTTGAGGCGGTGGTGGTCGGGCCGGGTCACCTCACCCATAGTGCTCACTGATGTGCATATGCGCCACCATTGCGTAATAGCAATGTTTATCTCCAGTCAACTCTCGCGCACCCGCAGGTCCGGTGGGCAACGTGCCGCGATCCGCAGGTCCTGATCGCAATCGTGCGATCGGCATGACCACCCTCAGGTCGGGTCCGCGGTGCCACGACGACGCAGTAGTTGCTGGCCCAGAGCGGCCAGGGTGAGCCCGGCGCAGACCAGCAGCGCGACGGTGCTCGCGGCGAGCGCGGCGGGGATCATCAACAGCAGGGGCAGCACCACCGGGGCGACGGGGAACCAGGCCGCCCAGCCGGACTGCGGCACACCGCGATGCGGCACGCCGCGTGCGCCCCGGTCGAGGCGTCCACCGATCGACTCGAAGCGCCGAGCCAGGTCCGGGTCCTCGCAACACAGGCCCTGTTCGATCTGTCCCAACCATCTGCGTTCCCGCTCGCTGAGCACCGGACCTCCCACCGTCATCACTTCGTGACCGTCGAGTACCCGCCTACCGATGCGCTTACACAACAGTTGCTATCCAGCATAGACCTGTTTGGGCCGGCGAGCGCGGCCGCAGCTGGCGGCGCAGCCGGTCCGGTCACATGCGGTTCAGCTCCCGTCGGCTACGGGCCAGCGCGTGCATCATCGCAACCGTTGCCGTTACCCTGCGGGGGCTCGTTGGATGTGGTGGTTCGGTGAGGAAGGTCGGCGGCATGGGTGTGCGGACGTGGATCGAGGGCTGGCCGGCGTACCGGCAGATGACCACCAACGACCCGTTGGGACGTGGCACCGCGGTGAAGTCCGACGGCAGCCGCGCCCTGGCGCCCCGAACGGTCTCCGCGGACCGGGTGGTGAAGTCGGTGTGCCCGTTCTGCGCGGTCGGGTGTGGCCAGAACATCTACGTCGGCGACGAACGGGTCACCCAGATCGAGGGGGACCCGGACTCACCGGTGTCACGGGGCCGGCTGTGTCCGAAGGGATCGGCGTCCACGCAGCTGGTGACCTCCCCGAGCCGGGTCCAGACGGTGCGCTACCGGCGCCCGGGTGGCAGTGAGTGGGAGGACCTCGAGCTCGGCACGGCGATGGACATGATCGCCGACCGGGTGATCGAGACCCGGCGTCGGACCTGGCAGGACACCGACGAGAACGGGGTGGTGCTGCGACGCACCCTCGGGTTCGCCAGTCTGGGCGGGGCGACGCTGGACAACGAAGAGAACTACCTGATGAAGAAGCTCTATACCGCGCTGGGTGCGGTGGAGATCGAGAACCAGGCCCGCATTTGACACTCCGCCACCGTCCCCAGTCTGGGGACCAGTTTCGGTCGCGGCGGCGCCACGACGTTCCAGCAGGATCTGCAGAACTCCGACTGCATCGTCATCCAGGGCTCCAACATGGCCGAGTGCCACCCGGTGGGGTTCCAGTGGGTGATGGAGGCCAAGAAGCGCGGCGCGACGATCATCCACGTCGATCCACGGTTCACCCGCACCAGTGCGGTCGCCGACGTGCACGTGCCGCTGCGCGCGGGCAGCGACATCGCCTTCCTGGGCGGGCTGATCCGGCACGTGCTGGACAACGATCTGTGGTTCCGCGACTACGTGATCGCCTACACCAACGCGCCGATGATCCTGCGGGAGGACTTCCGCGACACCGAGGACCTCGACGGCCTGTTCTCCGGGTTCCATGAGGACACGCGTCACTACGACCCGTCGAGCTGGCAGTACGAGGGCGCCGACGTCGCTGCGGCGGCCGGTCAGCGTGACCAGTGGTCGACCATGACCGCCGACGAGCAGATCGGGAGCCGTGGCGAGAAGGCCCGCCGCGCGTCCGACACCGACCGTGGCGAGCAGGCGGGAAGCGGTGGCTCACCGTTCCACGGCACCCCGGAGCGCGACGACACCCTCCAGCACCCGCGGTGCGTCTTCCAGGTACTGAAGCGGCACTTCGCCCGCTACACCCCGGACAAGGTCGCCGACATCTGCGGCATCAGCGAGGCCCAGTTCCTTCAGGTCGCCGACGCCCTGACGAGCAACTCCGGGCGGGAGCGGACCAGCGCGTTCGTCTACGCGGTGGGTTGGACCCATCACACGGTCGGGGTGCAGTACATCCGCAGCGCGGCGATCCTGCAGCTGTTGCTGGGCAACATCGGCCGCCCCGGGGGCGGGATCATGGCGCTGCGTGGGCACGCCTCGATCCAGGGTTCCACGGACATCCCGACGCTGTTCAACATCCTGCCCGGGTACCTGCCGATGCCGCATGCCCACGAACACCTCGATCTGGAGTCCTACATCTCCGCGGACGCGGGGACCAAGGGCTACTGGGGCAACATGGACGCCTACGCGATCAGCCTGCTCAAGAGCTGGTGGGGTGACGCGGCCACCGCCGAGACCGGCTACTGCTTCGACTACCTGCCCAGGCTGACCAGCGGGCACTCGAACTACGACACCGTTCTCAAGCAGGTCGAGGGCGGTAGCGAGGGCTACTTCGTGGTCGGGGAGAACCCGGCGGTGGGAACGGCGAACGCGAAGATGAACCGGATGGGCCTGGCCAACCTGAAGTGGCTGGTGGTCCGCGACCTCCAGATGATCGAGAGCGCGACGTTCTGGCAGAACAGCCCGGAGATCGAGTCCGGGGAGCTGCGCACCCGGGACATCGGCACCGAGGTGTTCTTCCTGCCCGCGGCCGCGCACACCGAGAAGGACGGCAGCTTCACCAACACCCAGCGGATGCTGCAGTGGCACCACAAGGCCGTCGACCCGGCCGGGGACCAACGCAGCGAGCTGTGGTTCTACTACCACCTCGGCCGGATCATCCGCGACAAGCTCGCCGGGTCCACCGATCCGCGGGACCGGCCACTGCTGGATCTGACCTGGGACTATCCGACCACGACCTCCCCCGGCCGCCCGGACATCGCCGAACCTGACGCGGAGGCGGTGCTGGCGGAGATCAACGGCACCGGTCCGGACGGACCGCTGTCGTCCTACACCGAGCTGAAGGCCGACGGATCGACCCGGTGCGGTTGCTGGATCTACTGCGGCGCCTACGCCGACGGGACCAACCAGCCCGCCCGGCGCAAGCCCGGCTCCGAGCAGTCCTGGGTCGCGCCGGAGTGGGGGTGGGCCTGGCCGGCCAACCGCCGCATCCTCTACAACCGCGCCTCCGCCGACCCGGACGGGAAGCCGTGGAGCGACCGCAAGGCCTACGTGTGGTGGGACAGCGAGCACGAGAGGTGGACCGGGCACGACGTGCCCGACTTCCAGCCCACCAAGTCACCGACCTACCGGCCCGCCGCGGACGCGCAGCGCGAGGACGCCATCGGCGGCAACGAGGCGTTCATCATGCAGGCCGACGGCCGGGCGTGGCTGCACGTCCCGGCCGGGCTCACCGACGGACCGCTGCCGGCGCACTACGAGCCCGCCGAGTCCCCGGTGCCCAACATGCTCTACGGCCAGCAGGCCAACCCGGCCCGACAGGTGTACCCGCACCGGCTCAACCGGCTCAGCCCGTCAGGACGCGAGCCCGGCGCGGAGATCTTCCCGTACGTGTTCACCACCTACCGGCTCACCGAGCACCACACCGCCGGCGGGATGAGCCGCTGGCTGCCCTATCTCTCGGAGCTGCAGCCGGAGTTCTTCTGCGAGGTCTCCCCCGCCCTCGCTGCAGAGCGCGCGTTGACCCATCTCGGGTGGGCCACGATCATCACTCCGCGTGGGGTGATCGAGGCCCGGGTGCTGGTCACCGAACGGATGCGCCCGATCCGGGTCGGCGGACGCACGTTGCACCAGATCGGGCTGCCTTATCACTGGGGCGCCAATGGCCTGTCCACCGGTGACTCCGCCAACGAGTTGCTGCCGATCACGCTGGACCCCAACGTGCACATCCAACCGACCAAGGCCGCGAGCTGCGACATCCGGCCCGGTCGCCGCCCCACCGGGGCGGCCCGCAATGCGTTGGTCGCGGAGTATCAGCGCCGGGCCGGGATCACCGACGAGACCGGTACCACCGCCGTCACCGGGCACCCCGGTGATTCCCGTTCGAACGGAAAGGCCGGATCGTGACCTTCGATCTCGATACCCGACTGGCCGGACCGCTGGCCGACCCCGCCGGGGAGGCCGGTCATACCGACGCTCCGCCACGGATGGGGTTCTTCACCGACACCTCGGTGTGCATCGGGTGCAAGGCCTGTGAGGTGGCGTGCAAGGAGTGGAACGCTGTGCCCGCCGCGAGCACGGGTGAGCAGTCGACCGGGCCGGGCGACCTGTCCGGGATGTCGTATGACAACACGGTCGGGCTCGGCGGGTCGACGTGGCGGCACGTGGCGTTCGTCGAACAGACCGGGCCGCCGCCGGTCGACCTCGGGATGCCCTCGGTGCCTCAAGGCGCCGACGAGGGCGACCGGGAGATGCGCTGGCTGATGGCCTCGGACGTGTGCAAGCACTGCACCCATGCCGCCTGCCTCGACGTGTGCCCGACCGGGTCACTGTTCCGCACCGAGTTCGGCACGGTCGTGGTCCAGGAGGACATCTGCAACGGCTGCGGCTACTGCGTGCCCGCCTGCCCCTACGGGGTGATCGACATCCGGCCCGAGGACGGCCGGGCCTGGAAGTGCACGCTGTGCTACGACCGGCTCGGCGCCGGGCAGGAACCGGCCTGCGCCAAGGCCTGCCCGACCGACTCCATCCAGTACGGCCCTCTTGACGAGCTGCGCGCGACCGCCGCCACGCGGCTCGCCGACCTGCACGACCGCGGTATGGAGAAAGCCCAGCTCTACGGGCACGACGCGAACGACGGGGTCGGCGGCGACGGCGCGTTCTTCCTGCTCCTGGACCGCCCCGAGGTCTACGGGCTGCCCCCCGACCCGATCGTCACCACCCGCGACCTGCCCGAGATGTGGAAGCACGCCGCTCTCACCGCGGCCGGTGTCGTCGTCGCGGTCGCCGCAGCGTTCATCGGGGGCCGGCGGTGAGCCGCCGGGAGAAGCTCGCGGTCCCCCCGGCGACCGTGGAGCCGGCACCGGATTTCGACTCCTACTACGGGCGCCCCATCCTCAAACAACCCACCTGGAAGGTGCCCGACGTCCCGCTGTACCTTTTCAGCGGCGGCCTCGCCGGCGCGTCCGCGGTTCTCGCCGAGCTCGCCGCGGCCACCGGCCGCCCGGCCCTGAGCCGTGTCGCCCGGTTCGGCGCAGCCGGAGGGGCGCTGGCCGGGACCGGGCTGCTCATCCACGACCTGGGCCGGCCCACGCGGTTCCTGCACATGCTCCGGGTGATCAAACCGACGTCGCCGCTGTCGATCGGCACCTGGATCCTGTCGCCGTTCTCCGCGCTCAGCCTCGCCGCCGCCGCATCGACCCTGACCGGGATCGCCCCCGTCCTGGGACGCGTCGCGGGCGTGGGCGCGGCCGCGCTCGGCGGCCCGATGACCACCTACACCGCGGTGCTGCTGACCAACACCGCCATCCCGGCCTGGCACGACGCGCACCGCGAGATGCCGATCGTGTTCGCCGGCAGCGCGCTGGCCGCAGCCGGTGGCCTCGCCATGGTCGGCTCCCCCACCGGGGAGAACACCCCGGCCGTCCGGCTCGGGATCCTCGGCGCAGCGGTCGAGCTCACCGCCGCCGCCGTGCTGCGGCGACGGCTGGGGTTCATCGGCGAGCACTACCACACCGGCCGGGCCGGAGCCTGGATGCGCGGCGCCCGCGCGCTGTCCGCGGCCGGGATCCTCGGCGGGCTACTCGGCCACCGGGTCCGGGGTATGTCCGCAGCCGCCGGGGCGGCGCTGCTCGCCGGGTCGGTCGCCACCCGGTTCGGGGTCTTCGAAGCCGGCCGGGCCTCGGCCGCCGACCCCCGCGACGTCATCGTGCCCCAGCGGGCCCGGCTCGCCGCACGCGCGGACAACAGCACACCGCTCGCTTCGACACCGCCCTCTTCGACACCGCCCGCATCGACACCGCCAGCATCGCCCCCACTCGCGGCGGCGCCCCCGGCCTCGTGACCGCGCACGGCGTACCCACCGACTCGCGGTGCCCTCCCCCACCACGTCCCGCCGGCGCGATGCCGTGATGGGTGTCCGGGGGTGGGTCGCCGTGCGGCTGGCCGTGCTGGCCGGTGCCCTGCTGGCCGGTGTGGGCGTGGCCGACCACTACCTGGGCGGCCTCGGTGGGGTGGGCGGGGTGTGGCTCACCGCGACCCTGGGCCCGACCGCGTACGTGTTCCTCGCCCACCCCACCAGCGTCACGGCCCGGCTGCGCAACGCCCTGATCGGACACGGCGTCGCGGTCGGTGCCGGCGTGGCGGCGCTGGCGCTGTTCGGGCTGTGGAGTTCGCCGGCGGTCACCCAGCTCGACCGGGAAACCCTCCCCCAGGCCGGCGCGCAAGCCCTCTCCATCGCGCTCACCGTCGCCCTGCTCACCCTGCTCGGCGCCCATCACGCCCCCGCCGCGGCCACCACCCTGCTCGTCGCCAGCGGCATCGCCCGCCCCGGCCCACCCCTCTACGGCCTGCTCATCGGCCTGGGCATCGTCCTGCTCCTCGGACCGCTTCTCGCCCGAGTCCCCGGGCTGCGCCCCGAGACCGCCACCGAGTACCGGGACCGGACCGGGTGACACCGTGCGCATGGATCCGCCCACTCGAGCACACGGGGGATGCGGGAATGCAACTGTTGCGGCACACTTTGCGTGCGACGTGGCGACCGGCCACGACGCGGCGAACATGTCCCCCAGGCCGGAGGCTGACATGACCGACGTAGCTCCGAAGCCGATCACCAGCCGGCCGTATCCGGCCCGCCCGACGGTGAAGGGGTCGCGGCTGCTGCACATGCTGCACACGACCGACCCCAAGGACATCGCGATCCTGTACCTGGTCACGTCGTTCGGGTTCTTCCTCGCGGGCGGCGCCATGGCGCTGCTGATGCGCGGTGAGCTGGCGCGGCCGGGGCAGCAGTTCCTGTCCAACGAGCAGTACAACCAGCTGTTCACGATGCACGGCACGATCATGCTGCTGCTCTACGCCACCCCGATCCTGTTCGGGTTCGCGAACTACATCGTGCCGCTGCAGATCGGTGCGCCCGACGTCGCGTTCCCGCGGCTCAACGCCTTCTCCTACTGGCTGTTCCTGTTCGGCGGGCTCGTCGTCCTGTCGGGCTTCCTGACCCCGGGCGGGGCGGCGGACTTCGGCTGGTTCGCCTACACCCCGCTCTCGGACGCCATCCACTCCCCCGGCGTGGGCGGTGATCTGTGGGCGATGGGGCTCATCGTGTCGGGTCTGGGCACCATCCTCGGTGGGGTCAACTTCCTCACCACCATCGTCTGCATGCGCGCACCCGGCATGACGATGTTCCGGATGTCGCTGTTCACCTGGTCCATCTTCGTCACCGCGATCCTGATCCTGATCGCGTTCCCGGTGCTCACCGCCGCCCTGTTCGGCCTGATCGCCGACCGGCAGCTCGGGGCGCACGTGTTCGACCCCGCCAACGGCGGCGTGATCCTGTGGCAGCACCTGTTCTGGTTCTTCGGCCACCCCGAGGTCTACATCGTGGCGCTGCCGTTCTTCGGCATCATTTCCGAAGTCATCCCGGTGTTCTCCCGGAAGCCCCTGTTCGGGTACAAGGGGATGATCTACGCGCTGATCGCGATCGCGGCACTGTCGGCGGCGGTGTGGGCGCACCACATGTACGCCACCGGCGCGGTCCTGCTGGCCTTCTTTTCCTTCACCACCTTCCTCATCGCGATCCCGACAGGTATCAAGTTCGTCAACTGGATCGGCACCCTGTGGAAGGGCCAGATCACGTTCGAGACGCCGATGATGTTCGCGCTCGGCTTCCTCGTCACGTTCCTGTTCGGTGGCCTCACCGGGGTGCTGCTGGCGTCGCCGCCGGTGGACTTCCACGTCAGCGACACCTACTTCGTGGTGGCGCACTTCCACTACGTGCTGTTCGGCACGATCGTGTTCGCCACCTACGCCGGCATCTACTTCTGGTTCCCGAAGATGACCGGCCGGATGATGGACGAGACGCTGGGCAAGGTCCACTTCTGGCTCACGTTCGTCGGTTTCCACCTGACGTTCCTGGTGCAGCACTGGCTGGGCAACGAGGGTATGCCGCGCCGCTACGCCGACTACCTGCCGTCCGACGGCTTCACCACGCTGAACATGATCAGCTCGATCGGGGCGTTCGTGCTCGGCGCGTCGACGCTGCCGTTCATCTGGAACGTCTTCAAGTCCTACCGGTTCGGCAGGGTCGTCACGGTCGACGACCCGTGGGGCTTCGGCAACTCGCTCGAGTGGGCCACGTCCTGCCCGCCGCCGCGGCACAACTTCACCGAGCTGCCCCGGATCCGGTCGGAGCGTCCGGCATTCGAGCTGCACTACCCGCACCTGGTGGAGCGTTTCCGCGAGGAGGCGCACGTGGGTGGCCACACCGCACCCTCCGAGCTCGCCGGCAGCGCCGTCGCCCGCGAGACCCACCCCGACGACGATCCACGGTCCCGATGACGGTCGATGTCGCCGGTCGCTGATCCTGTGGAACACCCGCGCCACGATGCCGGCGACGGACAGGGTGGTGACCCGGTCTGCTGGCTGCACCAGCTGTGTCCGGAATGCGGTGCCATGCCCACCGCCGAGGAGACCGACCACTGCTGGCGCTGTGGGTTCGCGCCACCCCCCACACCCCCCACACCCACGACGCCCGGGCCGGCTCCCGGTGGACCGCGTCCGATGGAGGCGACGTGATCCTCGGACCTTCCGCATCCCCACCGGCACGACCGCTACCCCGTTGAGCTGCTGCGCCGGTGAACTGCGGGAAGCTCCGTGGCCACGGTCCTGGACGTCGCGTCCGTCGTCGCGCCGCGAGCACCGGTCCGAGGGGGGATGAGACGTGACGAGCTGGCCTGAAGGTCCGGACCGCAACACCCGCCGCGGGAAGCGCTCCCGTCCGGGATCGACGGCAGAGGTCATCTCGACGACGCCGGTCCCGCGCTGGGTGGCGCCCGTCTTCATCGTGCTGAGCGTGTGCCTGCTTCCGTGGATCGGCTGGCTCGCAGTGTCACTACCGACTCGCACCCAGGCCCACCACTGGCGCCTCGCCTGGGTCGGCCTCGACTTGGCCGAGGCGTCGTCCCTGGCCCTGACCGCCTGGTTCGCGACCCGTCGCTCCACCTGGATCCCGATCACGGCCACCACGACCGCGACGCTTCTCGTCATCGACGCCTGGTTCGACTGCACCACGGCCGCACCGGGCTGGCCGTTCGTCGCGTCGCTGTCTCTCGCGCTGGCCGTCGAGCTCCCCCTTGCCGCACTGTCGTTGTGGATCGCCCGGCACGCGGAACGGACCGACGGACCGACCGAATCCGGACCACGGTAGCCACACCCGCCATCGGACATGTCACGACAGGGACCGCGCGAACCCGCTCCGGTCGCCACGCGGACTACGCGCCGGACCGGTGACCACCGTCCTGGTCGGTGGATCCAGCGGTAGCACTCCTCGTGCCGTCATCTGCGTCGCAGCCTGTGCTCTGCCCTTGGGCGAGCCTCGCACGGAGGGACACCTCGGTGTGGGCGGCGAACTCGTCGGGAAGCAGATAGATCTCGACCCCGCCGTCGCTCACCCGGACGACGTCGCCGGGAATCCCGGGGGGCGCGACATGACAGATGGGGGTCAGCAACAACCGTGTGACGATCACAGAGCCTCCCCTCCGATCAGTGCCTCGACGGCGACCGTGCGGTCGGCACCGATCATGGCCCGACGTGGCGCATCGCCGGACCGGACCGCGACGAACCTACCGGCGCCGAGTTGTGCTGGTCACGTCCCCGCCTCCAGACTTGCCGGCCACGTAGGTTATCGCAATCATTGCCTTTACGCAGGACGGTCGGAGGACAATGCGGACAGGATGTAGGGGCGGGCGGCGGGCTGAGCGCTCTACCGATTGCGGTCGTGGACGGGCTCGGCTGTCGGCCGGCAGCCCCGACACCGGGGCGGCGATCCCCGGACTCGGGATCGCCATCCCCGTGAGGTGGAGCAGATGACGCGCATCGAAGAAGGTGACGGGCCGACACCGGCGGCGCGCCTGACCCACCTGGCGGATTTCACCCTGACCCCGCGGGTGCTGTTCATCATCGCGTGGGCGGTGCCGATCGGTGCGGTCAGTGCGGTGGTGGCGTGGGCGCTGCTGCGGTTGATCGGTCTGATCACCAACCTGGTGTTCTACACACGCGTTTCGACCGCCCTCAGCGCGCCCGGGGCGGCGCACGCCCCGGCGTGGTTGGTGTTGGGGGCCCCGGTCGTGGGCGGGCTGGTCGTGGGGGTGATGGCCCGCTACGGCTCGGAGAAGATCCGCGGTCACGGCATGCCCGAGGCGATCGAGGCCATTCTCATGCGACGCAGCCGCGTCGAGCCCCGGGTCGCGGTCCTCAAACCGGTCTCCGCCGCGGTCGCCATCGGTACCGGTGGCCCGTTCGGGGCCGAGGGTCCGATCATCATGACCGGCGGGGCGATCGGGTCGTTGCTGGCGCAGGGGCTGCACCTGAGCGCCGACGAACGCAAGGCGCTGATGGTGGCCGGCGCGGCGAGCGGGATGGCCGCCACCTTCAACGCCCCGCTCGCGTCGGTCCTGCTGGCCGTCGAGCTGCTGCTGTTCGAGTGGCGGCCACGTAGCTTCCTGCCCGTCGCCGCAGCGGTCACCGTCGCCACGGTCGTCCGCGGGGCCCTGCTGGGCACCGCTCCGATCTTCCCGATCGATCCCGCCAGCCTGCACCCGGGCCCGTTGTCCGAGCTGTTGTGCGTCGCCGCCGGGGTGCTCGGCGGGCTCCTCGCCGTCGCCGTGACGGCGCTGGTGTACTTCTCCGAGGACACCTTCGCCCGTCTTCCGGTGCACTGGATGTGGTGGCCCGCGATCGGCGGCCTGATCATCGGTATCGGCGGCCTGATCGAACCGCGCGCGCTCGGCGTCGGCTACGACGTGATCGCCGACCTGCTCAGCGGACGGGCCGCCATGTCGCTGATCCTCGGCATCCTGGTGGTGAAGAGCCTGATCTGGGGACTGTCGTTGGGGTCGGGTACCTCCGGAGGTGTCCTCGCCCCGACCTTCATGATCGGTGCGGCGCTCGGGGCGCTGGAGGGAACCGTGTTCCCCGACACCGGCCCGGGGTTCTGGGCGCTGATCGGGCTCGCCGCAGTGGTCGGCGGGGTGATGCGCTCCCCGTTGACCGGGATCGTGTTCGCCCTCGAGCTGACTCACGCGTGGAGCGCCCTGCTCCCACTGCTCGTCGTGTCCAGCACCGCCTACGGCGTCTCGGCGCTGCTGCTGCGTCGCTCGGTCCTGACCGAGAAGATCGCCCGGCGCGGCTACCACCTCTCGCGCGAATATGAGGTGGACCCGCTCGAGGTGCTCCTCGCCACCGAGGTCATGCACCCCGGACCGGCCATGCTCGGCGTGAGCGATCCCCTGCCACCACCCCCGCCACTCCTGCTCGCCACCGTGCCCCGGCCCGGCAACCCCAACTCCGCACGGGCCGGGAATCCGCTGCAGCGGCTGTTCCCTGTGCTCGACGAGAACGGTCACCTGGCCGGCGTGGCACCCCGCCAGGCCATCCTCGACTGCAGCGACCCCGACGCGAGCACCGCTTCGATCCTCGTGCGGAATCCACTGGTCGTCCACGCCGACGACACGCTTCGCACGGTGGCGTCCCGCTTCGCCGAGAACGGGGTGAGCGCCGCGCCCGTGGTCGACCGTGACCATCCCGGCACGCTGCTGGGCCTGATCACCGCCGACCACCTCCTCGACGGACGACTGCGCGACCTGGCCGAGGAGCACCACCGCGAACGCATCATCACCGCATCCCGATGGCGATGGCGAGCCGGTCGGAGGAGGCAGTCACCGACCGTTCCGACCGGACCGCGTGCCACTGCCGCTACAGGACCGAAGGACCAAGTGGGATGACCACCCGGGCGGCCGGTCCGGCCGGCCGGTCCGGGGTGACCCGGACAGACCCGTGGCGCCCTGGTCAATCCGTGGTCCAGCCCAGCGACCAGGCCGCGTCGTCGGGCACCTCGCCGCCCGCCGCGGCGAACGAGCGCAAGACCGGGACGAGCGAGCGCCGTCGGGCCGCCGGCATCCGCGTCAGGATGTCCGCGATCGCCGCCCTGCGGTCGTTCATCACCCGCTCGACCAGGCTGTGACCGGCCGACGTCAGCTCCAGAACCAGGTTGCGGCGATCGGTCGGGTCGTCGCGCCGGTCGAGCAACCCGGCCTTGACCAGCCGATCAACCGCCCTTGTCGCGTTGGACGGGTGCACACCCAGCCCGGCCGCGATGCTGCCCAGGTTGAGTTCGGCTCGGCTGGCCACCATCACCAGGACGCGCAACTGCGGCAGTGTGACCTCGTCCTCGACCGCGGCCACCGACTGGGCACTGACCGCGACCAGGACCCGGGCGGCCAGCATCACCGCTTCAACGTCATCGGACATATGATCGATGATGGGCTGGGCCAATTCATCACCCTTCGTACTCACCGCACCAGTTTGCACCCAGACGTTGCGTACCGCCAAATGTTGCGGAACGTGTCCCGGTATCGGCACCGGTCGAGTGCACCGCCTGCCCTGTACGGCAGGAGCCCGCGCAGGTGGCTCCTCCTCGGGCAGGGCCCGGCCACGGAACGCCGGCGTCGGCCCCACGGGGATGGCGCGCTCCGCGACCTGGAACGCGGCTGAGCAACGAGGTCCCCACTGGTGATCCCCCGGGTCGTGACCGATCGCGGAGATACCTGATCGCGTGCCCCCAGCACGCCTGCGTCATCGCGGGAATGGCGGCCGGGCCGGCCAGCGATGGCCGGCCCGGCCGCGATCGGCGACAACGCCGTGGGCCACGGCCCCGGGCCGGGTCAGGTGATGATCGGCTTGCCCAGCGCCATCGGCTTTCCGCCCGTGCCCACCGACATCTGCGCCGCCCAGATGTAGAGCCCGACCGCGACGAACGCCCACACCCCGATCGCGCCGGCCTGCAACAGCCCGGTGGAGCCGTTGAGTACCCCGAGCAGCACCAACACCACCGTGATGTCCACCAGCACCATCAACACGGTGAAGGCCATGAACAGCCGCAGGGTGGTCAGGGTGATGGCCACGAACAAGACCAGGAACGCGATCAGGAACGTCGCCTGGGTGTGCACCACGATCGTGGCGTTGGCCGGGTCGGCGGCATTGATGCCCCACCAGCCATGTGTCAGGCCCAGCACCAGCACGGTGAAGCTCACGTAGAATCCGGAGAAGACCCCGAGGATCCCCGCCACCGCGCTCTGCCCGAGCGCCGCCGCCCAGACCGAACCGGCCCCGACACCGAGGCCGGCGACGATTCCCAGGATGGCCAGCATGCCCCCGCTGGGGATGTAGCCCCACAGGTACAGCCCCAGCCCGATCGCCCCGACGGCGAACGTCGGCAGCGCCAGCAGCAGCGGGTCGCCGCTCAACGGGCTCGGCACCACCTCGGGAGTCAGCGGCTCCTCCACATCCAACGAGTGTGCGGCCGAGGCCCTGCGGCCCGGGTCACCAGTATCCACTGCGGTCATGTCAAGCTCCTCAGGATTCGTTTCTGCCCTGCGACGTCCCCGTGAACTGCGGCCGGGAAATGAGATCCCCCGACCGCGGAACTGCTCGACTGCCTCCTTTGGGTGCGGTGTGACCGGGCGTGATCCGGGTCGATGTGGGCCGCGTGCCCGCCGCGGGCTCGGAACCGAGCTGACACCGAACCACCCCCACAAACAATAGTTGCGATAACGCATTGCTTGTAGGGAGCATGAACGTGCGCTTTGCCCTCGTCAAGCGCTGAGGTGGGTCATCGCCCGCCGGGAGACCACCACGGGGACGCCCCGCCGCGCGCCCTCGACGACCACCGCGGTCGGCGGCGAGGGTTGCGCGGCCCCCGGACGCCGCCGTGACGATCGTCGGCAGCCAGAACACGAACCCGTACACCCCGATACTCGCGTAACCCGGTCGGGAGAGGAGGCCACGCATGACGGCGCCGGTGGCGATCGCGACTCCGCTGGAGGACCACCTGACGGCACGGATCGCCGCTGTGCCCGGCGACGAGGTGCACACCGACCATGACCTGCTGCCGCCGGCGCGCTACCCGGGCGACCATCGCGGGGATCCCGGTTGTGCCAGGTATCCCACGAGCCGGCGAGGGTGACCGTCACCAGCTCCCGTGGGGTGCACGCCGGGCCTCTCGCGGAGTTCGCCCTGCTGGGCCTGCTCGCGTCCAGCAAGGACCTGCGGCGGCTGCGCGCCGACCGGGCCGCGCACCGGTGGGGACGGCACCGTCCCGAGAGGTTCGGGCGGGCCCGGGAACGCCGCACGGGCGGCCTCGGATCGCCCGATTCCGTGCTGAGAGGCAATGCTTGTGATTGCGCATCGCTGAAGTGGGTATCTCCAGCACGAGGCCGCGCAGATGGTGACCTTCCGGCTCGGACCGCACCATGGCCGCCGGAGAGAGCGGGCACCGAGATGACGTGCCCCGATTCGTTGCGAGGACGGATGTGACCGTGCAGCAGTACTTCGGCACCCACGACGCGCTGGTCGCGCAGATCGTCGGCGGTCGGACCGGCCTCGACGTCCTAGCCGTGGTCGTCGTCCTCGCCGATGGCACGAGGATGCCGATCCTGCCCCGCGTCGCCGCGGGCCGGCTCGATCCGGCTGACCACGACGGTGACGACACCGGCGCCACCAGTGTGTGGATCGCAGGTCCATGGATCGGGACGGGGTTCCCGTCGGGTTGCCCTGGGCCCGGCGCCCAGCAGCGGAAGGACCGAGGCCCGGCATGTGGCTGAGTGTCGTGCTCGTGGTGCTGGCTGCCGTGGCCAACGCCGCCGCGTCGGTGTTGCAGCGTAAGGCCGCCCGCACCGAACCCGGCGGGGACGGCCCGGCCTCGGTGTGGGCGATGATCTGGTCGCTGGCCCACAAGCCGGTGTGGTTCGCCGGGATCGCGTCGATCATCCTGGGTGTTCTTCTGCAGGCCGGGGCGTTGGCCACCGGGCCGATCGCGCTCGTCCAGCCGATCCTGGTGCTGGAACTGGCCTTCACGTTGCTGCTGGCCGCAGCGGTGTTCCGTAACGGACTGCATGCGCGGGAGTGGATCGCGATCGCCGGGATGACCGTGGGGCTGGGACTGATGCTCTACTGTCTGCAACCCGCCGGGGGCGATCCGCGCGCCACCCCCACCGCGGTGTCCGTGCTCGCGATCGGCGTCACACTCGCGGTCGCCGCCGGGTTCCTCGTGATCGGCCACCGCAGCCGACACTCGCGGCGTGCCGCGTTCCTCGGCATCGCCACCGGGGTCGGTTTCGGGCTCACCGCGGCCCTCATCGCCGTCATCACCCGCGACTACGCGGTGGCGGGCCTGGCCGGGGTGTTCACCGCTTGGCACACCTACCTGCTGATCGTGATCGGCCCGTTGTTCTTCCTCACCCTGCAGAAGACCATGCAGGCCGGCCGGCTGGTCGCCTCCCAGCCCGCGCTGACCCTGGCCAACCCGATCGTCGCGTTCGGGTTGGGCATCGCGGTGTTCGGCGAGCACGTCCGGACCGGCGGTTGGATCGCCGGGGCCGTCGTCGGCGCGGTCCTGATCGGCGCCAGCACCGTGCTGCTGGCCCGCTCTCCGCTGCTACACGACGAAGGAGACCCCGCCCATGACTCCGCGGCCGGGACCCGGAACCAGACCACCGCCCCGAAACCAGCCTGACGTCGGCGACAGCGACGGCGCCCCGCCGGCAACCGCCGCGTCGGCAACGAGCGAGCCGGTGAACAACGCGCCCGGGGCAGCCGGGCCGGAGACCGGTGCGGGAACGGGGACGCCGGTAGGCGACGATGGTGCGCCGCGGCGGCCCGGCGGTGTCTCTCCCACGTGGACGAACGCACCGTGGGCCCGGATGGGTGCGAGCGTCGGCATCCCACACGTGCTGTCGGTTGCGGTCGGCTGGTCGTGGCGGCTGCTTCTGGTCGGGGTCACCGCCTACGCCGGGGTGCAGGTCCTGGCCCTGCTCCATCTGGTCGTGGTGCCGCTGATCGCGGCGCTGCTGCTGACCGCACTGCTGCGCCCGTTGACCGCCATGTTGCGGCGGGTGCTGCCCGCGGTGGCCGCCGCGGGGCTGACGTTGGTGGTGGCCGCGGCGATCCTGGCCGGTGTCGGCTACGTCGTGGCGCTGCGCGCCGCGCCGCAGATCCCCGCCCTGGTCGACCAGCTCCTCACCACCGTGCACCAGATCCGCGACGCCCTGGCCACCAGCACCTCCAGCGCCGCAGGTAGGAGCCAACTGCTCGGCATCGACACCACGATCACCAACTGGTTGCACAGCAACCGAGGCCAGGCCGTCGCGATCGCAACCACCGGGGCCGGCTACCTGTTCGAGTTCGCGACGAGCCTCGTCCTGACGTTGTTCATCACCTTCTTCCTGCTCTCCGACGGCGAGCGCATCTGGAGCTGGCTCCTGACCCCGTTCACTTCTCGTGCGCGGACCCGGACCGACCGGGCCGGACACCGGGCCTGGACCGCGCTGGGCGGCTACATCCGCGGTACCGCGGTGATCGCGGTCGTCCACACCGTGGTCATCGGCGTCACCCTGCTGCTGCTCGGCACCCCCCTTCCGCTGCCGCTGGCCATCCTGGTGTTCATCGGCAGCTTCATCCCCATCATCGGGACCCTCGTCGCCGGCGGCATCGCCGCCCTGGTCACGCTCAGCGCGCTGGGTTGGGTTCCCACCCTGATCCTGCTCGCCGTGATCGCCGTGGAGGACCAGCTCGAAGCCCACCTGTACCAGCCGATGATCGTCGGGCGCTACGTGCGGCTGCACCCACTGGCGATCGGACTGGCCCTGGTGATCGGCACGGTTCTGGCCGGGATCATCGGCGCGATCATCGCCGTTCCCCTCGCCGCCGTCGTGCACCGGGCCTGGCCCGCGCTGCTCGGCCACGACCAGGCAGAGCCGTAGACCCCCTGTTGCGACGTGGAGGCATCACCCGGCGCCGCCTACGGCAGCACCCGTGACCCGCTGGCCACGGCCGGGCCACGGCACCTGCGCGCGTTGAAGGAACACCGGCGCCGGCGCGGCGCCAGGGGTAGCATCGGGGAAATCGTCAACGCCCCGGACCCCGGCGTCACCGTCGAACGCGCTGTGGGGTGTGCGATGCCGATCCGGATGGTCGAACGCGGATGCACGTCCGGGTGTCGCGGGTATCTCGCGTGACCGCCGCGGACGTCGTTCCCGCCGGGTCCGACCCGGCCTGGTCGAGGTGGGAGAACGAGGGCGGTCATCTCCCGGGTACGCATCCGGCCGCCCTCCCCTCCCACCGACGGCGGGCGGCCGATCATCCCACCGGACTTCCGAGGAGCCAGGCGATGCCGAACACAGGCCAGGTCAAGGTGGGACGGGTGTATGAGCAGCGCACCCCCGACGACGGGGTTCGGGTCCTGGTCGACCGGATCTGGCCACGGGGGTTGTCCAAGGACAAGGCCGATCTCGACGAGTGGTGCAAGCACATCGCCCCGTCCACGGTGCTGCGCAAGTGGTACGGCCACGACCCGGCCCTGTTCGCCGAGTTCGGTCGTCGCTACCGCGCTGAGCTCACCGATCCGCTGCGCGCCGAGGCGCTGGCGCACCTGCGCGAGCTGGCCACCGATCAGCCGGTCACCCTGCTGACCGCCACCAAGAATGCGGAGATCAGCGAGGCCGTCGTGCTCGCGGAGCTGCTCGACGAGCCCGGCACCAGCTGATGGAGATCCCCGCCGACGAGTCGTCCGGGCGGTGCTGCCCGGCACGACCGCCGTTGTCGCACCTGCCCGATGGTGGGTCGTCACACCGGCCCGGCCGACCGGAACGACAGCCACGTCGATGGAGGACGGCTCGTATGCAGAGGATCTCGTTGGATGCGCTCGCCCAGCAGCAGCTCACGGCCGCGGCCGACGCGGGTGGGGGTCACACCGCGGACACCGTGTACGGGGGGCACGAGAAGGTGCTGCGCCAGACCGTGATCGGGATGATCAAAGGTTCGGGTCTGGCCGAGCACGAGAACCCGGGCGAGGCCACGGTGCACGTGCTGCGGGGCCGGGTACGGCTGCGCAGCGGGGAGCTGTCGTGGGAGGGCCGCTCGGGTGACCTGCTGATCGTGCCCGACGCCCGGCACAGCCTGGAGGCCCTCGAGGACTCGGCGGTCCTCCTGACCGTCGCGAAGCTGCCCTGACGACCGGGAGGCGCCGGAAGTTGCTGCCCGGCGCGTCGAGGCGGATGCGGTGCCCGGACAGGGACACGTTGGTGGTTACCGACATGGGCGTTGGATGACGCGTCGACGTTCCTCGGGTTCCAGGATGTCGTGCTCACCCCGAACTGCAGCGGTCGACCGGGGGTGACGACGGTCATCCGGTGCGCGGGGAAGTCGTAGCCGGCGGCGATCTGGGCGGTGGGTTCCGAGCCGAGCAGCTGGGCGCCGGTGCGGGCGGCGACGCGGGGGGCGTCGAGGGCGTGGTCGAAGTGGGAGTGGGCGACGAACACGGCAGCGAGCTGGGTGATGCCGGCTCGGTGCAGCGCGGCGCTGATGCGGCGGGCGTCGGGTCGTATCGGCCGGGCGAGGGTCGAGACGATGTTGGGCCGGCTGAAGAAGCCGTCGGTGAGCGCAGCGGTGTCGCCGTTGTCGAGCAGGACGGTCGACACGCCGCGGAACACCGCACGCAGCCGGCCCGGTGGGACGGGGCGGTCGTCGCGGAAGAGATGGCGCCACGGCTGCAGGGACGGGGTACCGAGCTCGGTGAGCAGGAGGCGCGCGCTGCGCAGCTTGCCGGTCATGCCGCGGAGCCCGCAGCGATCGCCCGGCCGGCCTGGCGGCCGGAGAAGATGCACCCGCCCAGGAACGTGCCTTCGAGAGAGCGGTAGCCGTGCACGCCGCCTCCGCCGAACCCGGCGACCTCACCGGCGGCGTAGAGACCGGGCACGGGCGCGCCGGAGGTGGACTGGACCCGACCGGACAGGTCGGTCTGCAGGCCGCCGAGGGTCTTACGGGTGACGATGTTGAGCCGCACCGCGATCAGCGGGCCGGCCTTCGGGTCGAGGATCTTGTGCGGGGCGGCGGTGCGGGCCAGGCGCTCGGTCACGGAGCGCCGCGAGTTGTGGATGGCCATCACCTGCAGATCCTTGGCGAAAGGGTTGTCCATCTCGCGGTCGCGGGCCACGATCTGGCGGCGCAGCTCGGTCAGGTCGATCAGCGGCTCGTCACCGATCTCGTTCATCCCGGCGACGAGCTCGTCGAGGGTATCGGCGACGACGAAGTCGGCGCCGTGGCGCTTGAACGCCTCGACCGGTTCTGGCGCTCCGGCCCGGACCCGGCCCAGCGTCAGCTTGATGTCCTTACCGGTCAGATCGGGGTTCTGCTCCGACCCGGAGAGCGCGAACTCCCTCTCGATGATCTTCTGGGTGAGGACGAACCAGGAGTAGTCGTAGCCGGTGTCGCCGATGGCCTTGAGGGTGCCGAGGGTGTCGAAGCCGGGGAAGTTCGGGGTGGGGAAGCGGCGGCCGCGGGCGTCGAACCACATCGAGGAGGGGCCGGGCAGGATCCGGATGCCGTGGTTGTCCCAGATCGGGTTCCAGTTGCGGATGCCTTCGGTGTAGTGCCACATGCGGTCGCGGTTGACCAGCCGGCCGCCGGCCTGCTCGGCGATGGCCAGCATGCGCCCGTCCACGTGCCCGGGCACCCCGGAGATCATCTGCTTGGGCGCGGCGCCGAGGCGGGTGGGCCAGTTGGCGCGGACGAGGTCGTGGTTGGCGCCGATGCCGCCGGAGGTGACGAGCACGACGGGGGCGTGCAGCTCGAACTGGCCGGTCTCGGTGCGGGAGCTGCGCGCACCACGAGCGACGTCGGTGGGTTCGAGCACGGCACCGCCGACTCCGTCGACGGCACCGTCGGTGGTCAGCAGCGTGTCGACGCGGTGGCGGAAGGCGAACCGCACCCGCCCCGCGGCCTCGGCGGCGCGCACGCGGCGCACGAACGGGGCGAGCACGCCGGGGCCGGTACCCCAGGTGGTGTGGAACCGCGGCACGGAGTTGCCATGCCCATCGGCCAGGTAGCCGCCCCGCTCTGCCCAGCCCACCAGCGGGATCCAGCGCAGCCCCTGCGCGTGCAGCCACGACCGCTTCTCCCCGGCGGCGAACTCCAGGTACGCGTGCGCCCAGCGGCTGCCCCAGTAGTCCTCACCCACCGGGTCGTCCACACCGCGGTCGAACGTCGCGGTGCCCAACCAGTCCTGTGTCGCCAGGGCGTGGGAGTCCTTGATACCCGACCGGCGCTGCTCGGGGCTGTCGACCAGGAACAACCCGCCGAGTGACCAGAACGCCTGCCCACCCAGGTTCTGCTCACCCTCCTGGTCGACGACCACGACCCGCCGGCCCGCATCAGCCAGCTCGGCCGTCGCCACCAACCCGGCCAGCCCCGCGCCCACCACGATCACATCCGCGTCCACGTCAATCCCCGTCGCTTGACCCGGTGACCGTTCGATCATCGTTCCGACTCGCACGTCGCGCGAGCACACTCACCGGCAGGAGCACCAAGTTAATCATCAGGTGACGAACGAGGCTCCGGCTGCGAAACCCCCGGCCGCCGCTGCGCTGGTGACCGCCGCGAGCTCGGCGGTGCCGCCCTCGCCGGCGGCGCCGTGGACGGCCCGGCGGTCAGGTCGTTGCCGTCCGCTCCGTCGTGCCGTCATCGTCACTCGGTGTGTCACTCAGCTCGGGCCCCTCCCACAGCCTGATCGCCGTCACGCACCTCCTCCCGGTCCGGGACGACCATCGCGCCCGACCCGGCCAACGCGGTGATCTCGTGCTCGTCGAAACCGGCCTCGGCCAGGACGGCGGGACCGTGCTCCCCCAGGCGGGGGGCGCCCCGGACCCGCGCCGGCAGCGCACCGTCGACGGTCACCGGCAGCCGGGGCAGCACCAGGGCGCCCTCGTCGGGGTGCTCGACCCCCTCGAACATCCCGACCGCGGCGAGGTGGGGGTCGTCGAACAGGTCGTCGGGACCCAGCACCGGCTGGACCGGGATGCCCGCCGCACCCAGCACCGCGATCCACTCGGCGCTCGACCGGGTGGGCAGCACCTCCGCGAGCAGGGCGTAGAGCTCGTCGATGTGCTCGGTACGACCGGTGATCGTGGAGAACCGCTCGTCGCGCGCCAGGTCGGGCCGGTCGATCAGCGCGAAGAACGACAACCACTGGCGGTCGGTGTAGACCACGACCCCGAGGTGACCGTCGGACGTGGCGTAGGGCCTGCGGTGCGGTGATGACGTCCGCGCATACCCGGCCGGACCGGCCGGCGGGTCGAGCACCCGGGCGTTCTGCTGCTCGAGCAGCGTGAACGACACCATCGTCTCGAACATCGGGATCTCCACGCTCCGGCCCCGGCCGGTCCGCTGCACCCCCAGCAACGCGGCATTGATCGCGGCGAGACCCATCAGCGCCACCGTCTTGTCCGCGACCACGGTCCGGACATAGACCGGCTCACCCGCCCCGCCCTGGACGTCGGCGATCCCGCACGCAGCCTGGACGACATCGTCGTACGCGGCCCGGTCCCGGTACGGGCCACCACCCCCGAATCCGGGCAGAGCCGCACAGACCAGCCGCGGATGCGCCACCAGCAGCTCGTCCGCGGACAGACCGAGGCCGGCCAGGGCGGCCGGGCGCAGGTTGGTCACGAACACGTCGGCGCCCTCGAGCAGACGGTGCAGCGCCTCCCGGGCGTCGGGCCGCTTGAGGTCGAGCGCGATGCTGCGCTTGCCGTGGTTGACACTCAGGAAGATCGGGCCCATCCCCGGGTGGCGGCCGCGACCGATGTAGCGCACGACGTCCCCGGTGGGCGCCTCGACCTTGACCACGTCCGCACCCATCCGCGCCATCAGCATCGTCGCGTAGGGCCCCATGAACGTCGTCGTCAGGTCGATCACCCGGACACCGTCGAGCGGCGGTGGCACAGCCTCGGATGCGTTCACCAGCATGTGCCTACGCCGTCGCCGACGCGGGTGGCAACACCCGACGACGACCGTCTGGGCGACCTCCTCGGAGGAAGCGCGCCGACCCGGTGCCGCGGATGACGCGTCCTGGCGTGCTCCCGCAGGCCCGCGCGCGGATTGCCGAGCATCAGCGGCAGGAGCCTGCGGTCGAGTTCGTCGAGGGTCATGGATCGATGGCCTTCCCGCCGCGGGTTCGGCGTCCTGTGGAACGGGCCGTCGGCCCGGTCAGGAGGCCGGTCCGCGGGCCCTCGACACGCGCGCGTCCGTCAGCGGCCACGAGGGCTCACCGCTCGCCGGAACGGACCCGCCTGGCCGAGCTCCGGGATGAGGTCAGCAGGCCGTCCAGCCGCCGTCGACCGGGAGCACGACGCCGTTGACGTAGCGGGCCGCGTCCGAGAGCAGGTAGACCGTGGCCGCCGCGATGTCGGCCACCTCGCCGTGCTCCCCCGCCGGCACCCGGCCGGTGAGCCACGCGCGCTGCGCGGGGTCACCGAGCCGATCGGCCGTCATCGGGGTGGCGATGATCCCCGGCGCGATCGCGTTGACCCGCACGCCCGACGGCGCGAGCTCCACCGCGGCCGCCCGGACGAGCCCGGCGATGCCCGCCTTCGCCGCGACGTAGTGCGGCTGGCCGGCGACGGCGTGGGTGCCGGTCACCGAGCTGATGGCGACCACGGCCCCCGGCCGCCCGTCACGCAGCCACTGCCGCGCGCACGCCCGGATCCCCAGGAACGTGCCGCGCACGTGCACGGCGAGCATCCGGTCGAACTCCGCCACCTCGAGCTCGACGAGCGGTGCCCGGCTCCGGAAGCCGGCGCAGTTGACCAGCGCGTCGACGGGGCCCGCCGCCTCCATCGCCGCGTCCCACGCGGTCTCCTCGGCGACGTCGAGCTCGAGGAGGTCGCCGTCGGGCTTCAGGTCCGCGCCGACGACCTCCCACCCCTGGTCGCGGAGGGCCGCGGCCGTGCCGGCTCCGATCCCCGACGCCGCACCGGTGACGAGTACCCGCTTCATCCGACCTCCTTCCCGTGGGGTGCCCGCCTCGGCACCCACTCCCATGTGATCTCCGGACGGTTCTCGACCACCGCCGCGTGCACGCGGCGCTCCGCCAGGAGCCAGCCGGCGCGCGTCCGCGCGAGCACGTCGAGGTAGCGCAGGTGAGCGCGCCACAGCCGGCCGTCCCACTCCTCGTGCGTCGCGGTCACGTAGGTCGTGCACCGCGCCCGCTCGGGATCGGCGGGGTCGAGCCGGATCCGGCTCTGGCCGAGCTGGTGGTGGGTCCGGCGGAACTGCGCCTGACCGGTGGCGATCCGCGCCCGGACCGCGTCGCGCCCGGTGACGAGCCCGCCCCGGCCGGGTCCGTAGTCGGTCACGCAGTCGGCCGTGAAGCAGGCCGCCACCGCGTCGATGTCGTACTCGTCCACGCGTTCGCAGTAGAGCGCGAGCAGGTCGGCGATCCCGGCCCGGTCCTCGGCGCGCATCAGGTCTCCTCTCGCAGGCGGGGCAGGACCTCACGCCCGACGGTCGCGAGCCTGCGCAGCGCGACGTCGAGCGGTTCGGGGTAGAGCAGGCGCAGTACGACGTGCACGTGGGCCCAGTCGCGGAGCGCGTCGAACACGGCCCGCACCCCGGTGACGACCGAATCGACGTCTCCGGCGACCTGGACGTAGGCGTCGATGTCGACGGGGACGTCGCCGGGGGCACCGTCCGGCTCGGCCACGAGTCCGGCGTAGACCGGGCGGCCGCTCTGGATGGCCTCGTACGCCTGCTGCTGCGCGGCGAACGCGGCGCGGGCGGAGTCGGCCCCGCCGCCGGGCGCGTCGAGCACGCAGGTGACGTTCACCCCGCGCGTGAACGTCGGATCCGAGGAATCGCGCACGGCGGCGAGCTGAGCCGACGCCGCCGCGACGACGTGCGGCTCGCCCCGCCCGACGAGGTGACCGTCGGCGATCCGGCCGGCCCGCGCGACCGCGGCCGCGGCGTACCCGCCGAGCCAGACCGGGATCGGGTGCGCCGGGGTCGGCGTGACGCGGACGTCGTGCAGCCCGAGGACGGGCGCGCTGAACGGCTCCCCGGTCCACGCCGCGCGCAGCGCGTCGACGAGCGCGGCGAGCCGGGCGCCGCGGGTGGCCGGGTCGACACCGAACGCCGCGTACTCGTGTGCGGCGTAACCCAGGCCGAGCCCGAGGACGAGCCGCCCGCCCGAGAGGCGGTCGACGACGGCGGCGTCCTCGGCGATCCGCAGCGGGTGGTGCAGCGGCGCGAGCACCAGCCCGGTGCCGAGCAGGATGCGCCCGGTCACCGGGGCGAGCGCGGCGAGCAGCGTGAGCGGCGAGGGCAGGTACCCGTCGGGCAGCCCGTGGTGCTCGCTGACCCAGAACGAGTCGAACCCGGCCTCCTCCGCGGCGACGGCCAGCGGGACGGCGTCGCGCAGGTCGCCGGTCCGCCCCGGATCCCCGTTCTGGCCGGTGTAGAGGCCGACGCCGATGCTCCGCTTCACCCGAGACGCAACAGCCGCGCCGCGTTCGCCGCGAGCGTCACGCCCAGCCCGCCGCCCGGCCCGCCGGGCTCCTCGGCCGCGCCGGAGTCCCAGCCCGCGAAGTTCGTGCCGTACACCAGCCGCTCGGTGCCGGCGTGGGCCACGAGCAGCTCCAGCGACAGCTCGTCGTGCACGTGGGTGTCGAACCAGATCCGCCGGTAGTAGTGCTCGAACCCGTTCTCCTTCAACGCGGCGCTCGCCCACGGCCGCTTCGCCACCGCGCGGGCGAACCGCCCGGAGACGAACGCCGCCGCTCCCCCGCCGTGCGAGACGCACACGTCGAGGCCCGGGTGGCGTTCCAGCACACCGCCGAACACCAGCGCGGCCACGGCGAGGGTCTCGTCGTAGGCGAACCCGAAGGTCAGGTCGAGATCGAAGCGCCGCAGCCGCGGGTCGTCGGCCGGCCCGTCGGCACCCAGCGGCGAGGGGTGCACGAACAGCGGCACGTCGAGATCGACGAGCGCCTCGTAGAGCGGGTCGAGCGCCGGGTCGTCCAGCGTGCGGCCGGCCGGGTCGGTGTCGATGTAGACGCCGGCCATGCCCAGCTCGCGGACGGCGCGGCGGGCCTCGGCCACCGACGCGTCGAGGTCCTGCACGGGCAGCTGCGCGGTGGTGAGCAGCCTGCCGGGATGTTTGGCCGCCAGCTCGACGAGGGCGTCGTTGTGGGCGCGCGCGAACGCCACGGCGTCGGCGGCCGGGAGCGAGCCGAAGTAGGTGATCGGATTCGGGGAGAGCACCTGCACGTCGATGCCCGCCTCGTCCATCGCCGCGATCCGCACGTCGACGTCCATGAACGGGCTGCCCTCGTACCGCACGCCGTTCAGCCGGTACCCGCCGACCCGGTAGAAGGGGACGCCGTCGGGCGAGGTGCCGAGCTCCGGTCCGGCCGCCCCGGCGGCGCCCTCGGCCATGGCGAGCACCGCGTGCGCGTGCACGTCGATCACCCGGTGTGCGTCAGACATGCGACATCCGCTCCAGCTGCTCCTCCGTGAACGCCAGCGAGCGGGTCAGCGGGCACGCCGCCAGGAAGCGCACCTGGTCGGACGTGCGCTGCTTCCGCTCCGGGATGGGAGTGACGAGGTCGGTCCGCTTCCCGGCCTTGATCACCTCGACGAACGCGTCCTTGCGCTGCAGCACCCGGACATCGGCGAGCGGGTCGCCGTCGACGACGAGCACGTCGGCGATCCTCCCGACCTCCAGCGTCCCGAGCTCGCCCTCCATGCGCATCGCGAACGCGCCGTTCCGGGTGGCGGCGACGATCGCCTCCATTGGCGTCATGCCCATGTACTGGACGAACATCTCCAGCTCGCGCGCGTGCCACTCACCCACCGGGGTGACGGCGAAGCCGGTCTCCGAGCCCGTCAGGAACGGCACCCCTGCGGCGTGCGCCTTGGCCAGCTGCTTGGCGGTGATCTCGATCTCGGCGCGGAACACCTCGAGCAGCTCGGGTGCGCTGCCGACCTTCTCGCCGTAGTCGGCGAGGTTGCCCAGCAGGGTGAACGTCGGGCACATCTGCGAGCCCGCCTCGATCACCGCCTCGATGGCCTCGTCGTCGAGGTAGGAGGCGTGGTAGATCAGGTCGACACCCGCCCGGGCGGCGTCGCGCGTGGACTCGGAGTTGCGGCAGTGCGCGACGACCCTGGTGTTCAGCTCGTGCGCGGTGTCGCAGACGATGCGCAGCTCGTCGAGGTTCCAGACCTTGACCTCGGGGCCCTTCATCGACGGGATCAGGCCCGTCACCATGATCTTGATCCAGTCGACGCCGTACTTGATCTGGCGGCGGATCTCGTTGACCATCACGTCCCGGCCGGTGACGACGGTGGCGTAGCCGGTGCTGCCCTCGTCGCGGATCATGCGCCCGGCGGTGCCGCCGAGCATGGTCATCAGTGCCTGCCCGCCCGCGCGCATCCGCGGCCCCTCGACGATCCCGGCCTCGATCGCGTCACGCAGCTCGCAGCCGATGTTCCACAGGCAGTCGGCGTCGAGCACGCTCGTCACGCCCGCGCGCAGCACCTTGCGCGCGTTGTACGCCGAGAGCATGGAGCTGTAGGCCTCGGTGCGGTGGTGGAACAGCTCGTCGTTGCCGGTCGGCTCGCCGAACGTCAGGTGGGTGTGCGCGTCGATGAGACCGGGCATCACCGTCTTGCCCGTCGCGTCGATCCGCTCGTCGGCCTCCGTGGCCCGCGCCAGCGCGTCGGCGCCGAGAGCGGCGATCCGGCCCTCGCGCACCAGCACCGCCTCGCCGGCCCGCGCCGCGGCACCGGTGCCGTCGATGAGCCTGCCTCCGGTGATCAGCATGATCTCCGCCTCCTGATCTTCGTCGTCGAAGCGACGTCAGTTAACTGACGACTAGCGGGTGACCAGCAGTCTGGCACAGCGCCGTGTCACCGGGCCACCATCACCTTCACGACCGCGTCCGGCCGCTCGATCGCGTGCGTGAACGCCGCGGCGACGTCCTCCAGCGGGTACACGACGCTCGCGAACCGGGCGACCTCACCACGGTGAGCCGCGACCACCGACAGCGCCTGCGGGAAGAGCCCGGCCCGGGCACCGACGATGGTCACGCCGTCGAACAGGACCCGTGGCACCGGCACCACCAGGTCGTGCGCCGCGACCCCGACCACCACGAGCCGCCCGCCGGCCCCGACGGCCGCGAGCGCCGCGTCCAGGGCGGAACGCGTGCCGGACGCCTCGACGGCCACGTCGGTGCCCGCCCCACCGGTCCACTCCGCCACGGTGTCGGCGAGCTCGGCCGGTGCGCACACGGCGTCGGCACCCAGCTCGGACGCGAGCGTGCGCCGCGCCGGCAGCGGATCGCAGACCAGCACGGCGTGCCCGGCGGCCACGGCGGCGACGGTGACGGCCAGGCCGATCGGCCCACCACCGGCCACGAGGACGCGCTCGTCGCCCACGAGCTCGGCCCGCGCCAGCGCCATCGCCGCGATCGAGAACGGCTCGACCAGCGCCGCCTCGACGGCCGAGAGCCCGTCGGCGTCGTGCAGCTGCCCGACCGGGACGACGACCTGGTCGGCCAGCCCGCCGGGCAGCGCCACGCCGAGAGCGCGGAACGAGCGGCACGCGGGCCACCGCCCTCGCCGGCACGGCCGGCAGCGACCGCACGGGATCGCCGGGTCGACGGTGACGGTCTGCCCGAGCCGCAGCGAGCCCGCGTACCCGCGTGGGAGCGCCGCGACGGTGCCCCCGAGCTCGTGGCCCTGCCGCAACGGGAAGCCGGTGTCGTGCCGTTCCCCCAGGTACATGTGCAGATCGGTGCCGCAGAGCCCGACCGCACCGACGTCGAGCACCGCGTCGCCCGGCCCCGGGTCGGGGTCGGCCACGGTCTCGACGGCGATCCGGCCCGGCGCGCTCGTCACGGCCGCACGCATCAGCGCACGCCCGCGAGCCCGAGCAGGTCGCAGACCGTGGCGTGCACCGGCACGGGTACCCCGTGCCGCTCCCCCAGCGCCCGCACCGCACCGCCCATGACGCCCAGTTCGGTCGGCCGTCCGAGGCGCACATCGGTGCACATCGACGTGTAGTGCTCGCCCGTGCCCTCGAACGTGCGCCGGGCGTGCGCCCACGCGGCATCCCGGTCGAGCGGCACGCCCTCGGCGGCGGCGACCGCGACGACCTCGTCGAACATCCGCTCCACCAGCGCGCGCCCTTCGGCGCTGCCCCAGACCTCCGCGACGGTGACACGCGGGACGCAGCTGAGCGGGCTCATCGCGGCGAGGGCGAGCTTGCCCCAGACCAGCTCGGCGACGGCCGGGGTCACCTCGGTGGGCAGGCCCACCTTCGTCAGCAGCTCCGCGACGTCGGCGCCGGTGGCGAGATCACCCGCCGCCCGGCCCATGCGCCCGATGCTGGTCAGCGACTCGCCGGCGGCCGTCGACATCGAGACCGTGATCCGGCCGGGCTCGGCGAGTGCGGCGCCGACCGTCGTGGTGCCGACCAGGGTCCGACCGTCCCCGACGACGTCGGCCACGACGGCGTCGGTGCCGAGCCCGTTCTGCAGCGGCACCGCGACCCCGCCGGACCCGAGCGTGTGCGCGGCGGACCGCAGGGCCGCGTCGAGGTCGTAGGCCTTCGTCAGCACGAGCAGCACGTCGAGGCGGCCGGGCGGGACGTCCGCGGGGTGCCCGGCGACGGGGACGGTCACGCGCCACGGATCCCCGTGCGGGGGCACGACCTCCACCGGCCGCCCGGCCAGCGACCGCACGTGAGCGCTGCCGCGTCCGATCAGCACCACGTCCGCGTCGGCCGCGGCGAGGTGCGCGGCGAACGCCGTACCCATCCCGCCGGCCCCGAGCACGCCGATCCTCATCGCCATGCGACACCCTCCGTCGCGCCAGCAGAGTGGACAAAAACATGACCCTAGATACGTCACTAGGAGCCTAGCGCCGTCACCCGACATCGGGCTAGCCTCCCTCTCCAGGCGAGGCCGCCGCGCCCTGGCGGCCGCCGGCGAGGAGGAGCCGATGACCGTCACCGACGACGCTGCCCCGGGGAACGGCACAGCCGCCCGAGCCGTGATCAGCGAGAGCGACCCGCGATTCCAGATCGCCGCCGCCCGGCGGATCCTGCACCGCGAGGGGCTCGACAGCCAGGTCGGCGGGCACGTCAGCCTGCGCGTGCCCGGCGAGGAGGCGTTCCTCGTCACGCCCTTCCAGTACTTCGACGAGACGCTGCCCGAACACGTCAGCAAGGTCGGGTTCGACCTGCGCGTGATCGAGTCCGGGCCGATCCCGCCGTCGCCCGGGATCAACTTCCACGCCTCGATCTACGCGGCGCGCGAGGACGTCAACTGCGTCATCCACACGCACGCGAAGAACATGTCGGTGCTGACGACCACCGACGAGCCGTTCGGCGTGTACTACGACTACGCGGCACTGCTGCTCGACGAGGTCGTGCCGTGGATCGACGACCCGGACCTCGTTCCCGACGAGGAGGGCGAGCTGATGGTCGCCGCGCTGGGCGGCAAGAAGGCACTCCTGATGGGCCATCACGGCTCGCTGCACGTCGGCGACACGCTCGAGCGGGTCACGATGGAGGCGCTGGTCATGGAGCTGTGTGCCGGTTACCAGCTCGCGGCGATGGCCGTGGGCGGCAAGCCGCTGCCGCGCCACATCGCGGAGAACTACCGCCACGCCTACCTGAAGAACGCCTTCCGCGAGCAGATGTGGCAGGCGAACTACCGCCGCCTCCTGCGCAGCGACCCCGACCTGTTCGCAACACTGCGCGGGGAATGACGGTGCCCGGAGGCCGGCGGGGCGGGGCCGTCACCATCGCCGACCTGCGCGCCGCGGCGCGCAGGCGGCTGCCGCGCATGGTGTTCGACTTCGTCGACGGCGGCGCGGAGGACGAGCTGACCCGCGACGACAACGAGGCCGCCTTCCGCCGGCTGACGTTCCGCCCGCGGGTGCTCGTGGACGTGAGCGAGCGGCCGCAGGCGGTCACGGTGCTGGGCCGGGAGCTGGCGACACCGGTGGTGCTCGGCCCGACGGGCCTGATGCGCATGGTGCGCCACGAGGGCGAACTGGCCGCCGCGGCCGCCGCGGAGCGCTTCGGCACCGTGTCGGTGCAGAGTTCCGGGTCGAGCGTGTCGCTGGAGGACGTCGCGGCGTCGGTCACGTCGCCCCAGTGGTTCCAGCTCTACCCGTGGGGCGACCGGCGCACCGTCGAGAACCTCATCGGCCGCGCGCGGGACAGCGGCTACGAGGCGATGGTCGTGACCGTGGACGTGCCGGTCGTCGGTGCCCGGGAGAAGGACCTGCGCAACGGGCTCACCGTGCCACCCGAGGTGAGCCCGCGCACCGGCTGGGACCTCGTGCGCCACCCGGCGTGGCTCGCGGGCCTGCTCTCCCACCCGCGGCCGACCTACGCCAACTTCGTCGGGCTCATGCCCGACGCGAGGGGCACCAGCGGTCTGGCGGCCCACACCAACGGCCTGCTCAACCCCGCGACCACCTGGCGGGACCTGGAGTGGATGATCCGCCGCTTCGACGGTCCGGTGCTGCTGAAGGGCGTCATGACGGCCGACGACGCGCGGCTGGCCGTCGAGGCCGGTTGTCAGGGGGTCGCGGTGTCCAACCACGGCGGGCGCCAGGCCGACTCGGTACCGGCGGCGCTCGACGCTCTGCCCGAGGTGGTCGCCGAGGTCGGCCACCTCGCCGACGTGCTGCTCGACGGCGGGGTCCGGCGCGGCGGGGACGTCGTGAAGGCCCTCGCGCTCGGCGCCAAGGCGTGTCTCGTCGGGCGGCCCTGGGTCTACGGGCTCGCGGCGGGCGGCACCCCCGGTGTCGAACGGGTCCTGGAGATCCTGCGCGACGAGATCGACCGCACTCTCGCCCTCATCGGACGGCCCGGCGTGGCGAGCCTCGACGAGACCGCACTCAGTCGCGATTTCGCATCGGGCGTAGTTAGTCTCTTGACGACGTAAATCTCTCGCCATAGATTGCCCCGAGTCGCCCACGTCACACTGACTCGACGAGGAGTCCCGATGCTTCGCAACCCCCTCCTGATCGCGGTGGCAGCGGCCGCGGCCCTGCTCGCCACGGCGTGCGGGAACGTCGCCAGCTCGGGATCATCGGACTCCGCCCCGCCGCCCGGGATCACGAAGGACCAGATCACGATCGGCGCCACCCTGCCGCTCACCGGCACCGCCGCGGTCTCCGGGCAGGGCCTGCAGGCCGGCATCAAGATCGCCGTCGACGAGCTGAACTCCCGGGGCGGCATCAACGGCCGCAAGGTGAACGCGATCATCCTCGACGACGGCTTCACGCCCGACCGCGTGGTCACCAACGTGCGGCGGCTGGTCTCGCAGGAGAAGGTCTACGCGATCGTGGCGCCCGCGGGATCCCAGGGCCTGCCCGGCACGTGGCAGTTCCTCGCCCAGAACAAGACGCCGATGTGGGGCCCGATCTCCCCCGCGGACCCGAAGCAGAGCGAGGTCTACCTGCTCTCGGCCACCCGGGCGAGCCAGGACCAGGTCGCGATCGACTACTTCGCCAAGAAGGGCGCCAAGCGCCTCGGGGTGATCCGGCAGGACAACGACCTCGGGGTCTCGGCGAAGCTGGCGCTCGACACGCAGATGCCCAAGCACCCGGACATGCAGGTCGTGGCCAACGAGACCACGCAGACGGGCAGCACCGAGGTCAGCTCGGCGGTCAACAACGTGATGGCGCAGAAGCCCGACGCCGTGCTGCTCGCCGAGGACAACACGTCCTCGGCGCTGATCCTCAAGCAGCTGCGCGCCCAGGGCTTCACCGGCCCGGTGTTCGCCGACCAGGGTGCCGCCGGTACCGGTGGCCCCAGCACGGTCAAGCCGGCCGGTGCGGCGGCCGAGGGCTTCCTCGGCGGCATGCAGTCCGACACCGTCTCGACCGACAACCCCGCCGTCGAGCACTGGCGCTCGCTGGCCCAGAAGTACCAGGGCGACCAGGGCACCAGCGGCTTCTCACTGCAGACCTACAGCTACGTCATGGCGTTCGCCGAGCTGGTGAAGCGGATGGGCGACGACGTGTCCTACGCGAACTTCACCAGGACCGCCGAAGGCCTCGCGAGCAACCCGATCAAGCTCGGGTCGATCCCCGACATCCAGTGCGGCCCCCTGCCGACCGGCCACACGTGCGCCCGCCAGGCCGGCATCGCGAAGTACACCGGCGGGAAGTGGGTCGTCGAGCAGCCGTTCATGGCGCCCGAGGGATCCGGGACCTGAGCCGCAGGAGGTATCTCACGTGTTGCAGACACTCGTCAGCGGGCTCGAGTCCGGGAGCTGGTTCGCCCTGCTCGGCCTCGCGATCGTCGTGGTCATGAAGGCGGCCGACGTGCCGAACTTCGCCATGGCCGACATCGGTCTCGTCGCGACCTATGTCGGTATATCGCTGGCCGGAGCGGGTGTCCCGTTCTGGCTGGCGGTGGTGACCACGCTCGTCACGGGCATCCTGCTGGGTGTCGTCATCGACGTCGCCCTGATGCGCCGCCTGGCGAAGTACGGGCACTTCCCCCTGCTGCTCATGACGATCGGGCTCTCGCTGGCACTCACCGCGCTGACCGGCCTGGTCTGGGGGCACGACCCCCGCAGCTTCCGGGCCCCGTGGACGGGCGCGGCGATCGAGGTCGGCGGCGGTGTCGCGATCGGTGTCTCGCAGATCGTCTCGATCGTCGTCGGCCTGCTCGGCGCGGTCGCGATCAGCGCGTTCTTCACCACCCCGGTGGGGGCGCAGATGCGGGCCGTCGCGGAGAACCGCGCCACGGCCCGGCTGGTCGGGGTCAACGCGGGACGGCTCTCGGCGATCGCGTGGGGCGTCGGCGGGCTGATCGCGGCCGTCACCGTGATGCTGCAGGCGCAGTCGGCGCTGGTCTCCACGCTCACCCCCGCGTCGCTGATCATCTACGGGTTCGTCGCCGCGACCATGGGCGGGTTCACCTCCCTGTTCGGCACGTTCGCGGGCGGGCTCGTGCTCGGGATCATCCAGCAGCTCGTCGGGACCTACATCTCGACGGCCGCGCAGTTCTCGGTCGCGCTGCTGGTGGTCTTCCTGGTGCTGGTCCTGCGGCCCGACGGTTTCACGAAGGGGATGAGGTTGCGCGATGTCTGAGCTGACCACGCAGCCCGCCGCGCCCGCCGAGGCGCCATCGGCCCTGCCGGCCGCGGTCACGGCGGGCATCACCGCCAACGGAGCCGCGGGACACGCGGCGCGGCGCGGTTCCGGCCTGCGCAAGGGCATCGTCGCGATCGTGGCGCTGGTCCTGCTCTTCGCCCTGCCGTTCGTCTCGAACACCTACGTCGTGTTCGTCGTCAGCCTCACGCTCGTCTACGCGGTCTCGACGCTCGGGTTCAACCTGCTCGTCGGCTGGTCGGGGCAGATCGGCCTGGCGCACGCGGCGCTGTTCGCCGTCGGCGCCTACGGCAGCTCGGTCGCGGTCGCCGCCGGTGTGCCGTTCCTGGTGACGATCCCGCTCGCGGGCATCGCCGCCGCGCTGCTCGCGGTGGTGATCGGCTTTCCCGCAATCCGGCTGCGCGGGTTCTTCCTCGCCATCGCCACGCTGGCGCTGGGCATGGCGATCGTCGAGCTCCTGAACTTCGCGGCGCCGATCACCGGTGGTGGCGGCGGGATGAACGTGCAGGTCTTCGCCCTGCCGGGCATCAACGACGCCGCATCGACCTACTTCATCGTGCTCACCGTCGCGGCGATCATGTTCTTCCTGGTGCGCCGCGCGCTCGTCGGCCGGTTCGGCCGGACGCTGCAGGCGGTGCGGGACCTCGGCCAGCTCTCCGGCTCGCTGGGCGTCTCGGCGCTGCGGTACCGGCTGGTGGCGTTCGCGCTCTCCGGGTTCGTCGCGGCGGTGGCGGGCACGCTCTACGCGCAGCTGCAGACCTTCATCTTCCCGGCGATGTTCCAGATGAACCTGCTGGTCCCGATGCTGGTCATGGTGTTCGTCGGCGGTGCGGGCTCATTGTGGGGCCCGCTCATCGGGGCCGCGTTCGCGATCGTGCTGATCGAGTTCTTCCAGGATCTCGGCGACGCGCAGGCCATCGCCTACGGCATCGTGCTGATGGTCGTCATCGCCCTCCTGCCGGGCGGGCTGACCTCACTCTTCCGCACCCTCGGCAGCTCCCGGTTCGCGCAGCGGCTGTACCGGCGGCGGGCCTCCACCGAGGAGACGTCATGACGGCCACCGCACCGGAGACCGTGCCCCGGCACGCCGGGGACACCCCGGTCGTCGAGTTCACCGGCGTGGGCAAGTCGTTCGGCGGCAACACGGTGCTGGAGAACGTCACGCTGGCCGTGCGGCCCGGGTTCACCGGCCTGATCGGGCCCAACGGCGCCGGGAAGACCACCTGCCTCAACGTGGTCTCCGGCTACCTGCAGCCCGACGCCGGGGACGTGACGCTGCGCGGGGAGAGCGTGCTCGGCCTCTCCCCCGCGCGGGTCGCCCGCCGCGGCGTCTCCCGCACCTTCCAGACCCCGCGGCTGATCCCCAACCTGTCGGCCGTCGAGAACGTGATGGTCGGCGGCTCCCGGCACTTCCGCCGCGGACACCTGGCGGAGCTCCTCGGCCTGCCCTCGGCCCGCCGGGACGAGCGGGAGCAGCGCGAACGCGCCTACGACCTGCTCGACGCCCTCGGCCTGGGTGCGCACCCCGACCGGCCGGCGAACGCGTTCCCGATCGGCAGCCAGAAGATCATCGAGGTGGCCCGGGCGCTGCTGAACGACCCGGCCCTGCTGATGCTCGACGAGCCCGCCGCCGGCCTGGGCGCCGAGGACGTCGACCACCTCGTCGACGGCCTCAACGGCTGGCTGCGCGAGCGTCCCGACGCGGCGGTGCTCATCATCGAGCACGACCTGGAGCTCATCACGCGCCTGTGCCCGACCGCCGCCGTCCTGCACTTCGGACGGATCATCCAGTCGGGCGCACCGAAGGACGTCCTGCGCGATCCCGTCGTCGTCGAGGCCTACCTGGGAGCCGACCTTGCTGCTGGAGATTGATCAGGCCCGAACCGGCTACGGGAGCCTCGAGGTGCTGCACGGCGTCTCGCTGACCGTCGCCGAGGGCGAGATCGTGACCGTGCTGGGGCCCAACGGCACCGGCAAGACGTCGCTGATGCGGCTGCTGTCCGGGGTGCTGCCGCTCTGGTCGGGCCGGATCACCTTCGGCGGTAGGGAGCTGGGTCGGCTGACGCCCGACAAGCGCGCCCGCCTGGGGCTCTGCCAGCTGCCGGAAGGGCGCGGGATCTTCCAGACCCTCACCGTCGGGGAGAACCTGGACCTCGGCCTCTCGGCCCGGCGCGTGTCGGCGGCCACCGCCAGGACCGACCGCGACCGGGTGCTCGACCTCTTCCCGGAGCTGGCCGGGCGCCTGGCGCAGTCCGCGTCGTCGCTCTCGGGCGGGCAGCAGCAGATGCTCGCCCTCGGGCGCGCCCTGATGAGCGCGCCGCGACTCCTGCTGATCGACGAGCTGTCCTTCGGGCTGGCACCGCGGATCGTGCGCGACCTGTTCGGTGTGGTGCGCGAGCTGCGCGACACCGGCGTGACGTTCCTGATCGTCGAGCAGCAGGCGGCCGCGCTGAAGGTCTCCGACCGCACGTACATCCTGCGCGGCGGCCGCAACGAGCTCACCCGTGACTCGTCCGAGCTGCTCGACTCCGACGAGCTCGTCGCGTCCTACCTGCGCTGATGGCACCCCATCTGACCCAGCTGCCGGACCTGCTGCGCGCCGTCGACCCGCCGGTCGACGAGCGTGTGCTCGCGCTCGTCGACGCCGAGTACGGGCGCTGGCGGAGCCTCCACGACCGGCTCGTGGCCCTGATCGTCGAGTTGCTGGACGTCGCCTCGGACGGCCGGTCCGTCACCGAGGTGATCACGCGCCTGATCGACGACACCGCCGTCGGCATCGACGACCTCGTCGGGTCCGGCACGGACGTCGACGCGGGCGAGATCGCGGCGTTGCTGCGCGCGCACGGCTCGCGCGGCACCGTCGAGGTGGACGGCCCGGTCACGACCTTCCGGCACGCCTGCGGCAGCGGCGGCCACTACTGGCGGGAACACCCGGACGTCACGACGGTCGCGGACGGCGAGGTCCCGGGCGTCCCGGGCGGACGCCCCCGCTACTGCGCCCGCTGCGTGCGCAGCATCGCCGCCCACGCCGGCGACGCCTGGCGGGTGACCCCGCCCGAGCGCCCGGAGGACCCCTGCACCTGGACGGTCACGACGGCCCGCTGACGGCGGCGGCCGCCGCGTGCAGGCGGCGGGCACGCGCGGTCGGGTCCAGCCCGCGGGCGAGGTGGTCGGACTGCACCTCGACCGACAGCGGGATGCCGGTCGGCAGCGCCGCGAGGAAGGTCGCCAGGGGCAGCACGCCGAGACCGGGGGGCACACGCTCGTGCCGGGCCTCGTGCGCGAGGTCGGACGGGGCGAGGGTCGCGGCCGTGTCGGTGAGCTGGGCGTACCCGACCAGGGCCGGGTCGGTGGGTGCGCCGAGCGGGGTGCCGGCGCGGTAGAGGTGCAGGGGGTCGAGCAGCACGACCGTGCCCGCAACGGCCCCGGCCACGCGTTCGGCGTCCTCGCGGGTGCGCAGCGCGGTGAACAGCATCGGTTCGAGCGCGACCCGGGTCGGGGTGCCGGCCAGCAGCGCGGCCAGCTCGGCGACCTTCGCGACGGTGCCGGCCTCGTCCGGGTCGTGCGAGACGGTGAGCAGGAAACGGGCCCCCAGCTCGGCGGCCGCGGCGGCCAGCACGCGGTCCGCGTCGGTGAGCGGGCCGGGGCCCAGCCGGACGACCTCGACGTCCAGCAGCCCGACACCCGTGGACGCGAGGGCGGCGGCGACCGCGGCGACCTCGCGTGCCGGGTCGGCGAGCCGCACACCGCAGAGCGGGTACCCCGCGTCGGCGGCGCAGCCCGGGACCGCGCCGGGTGCCAGGTCCAGCACCGAGCCCGCGGCGAGCGACAGCAGGTGGGACACCGTCAGGCCTCCTCGCGGGCGCCTTCCAGCCCGACCGAGTCGACCCTCGCCGGGCGGGGCATCTTGTCCAGGGCGCTGATCGTGATGCCGCCGTCGACGGCGATGGTCTGGCCGGTGAGGTAGGCGGCCTTGTCGGAGCCGAGGAACAGCACCGTCTCGGCGACGTCCTCCGCGGTGCCGAGCCTGCCCAGCGGCACGCGGGCCTGGCGGCGGCCCCGCACGTCGGGGTCGGCGAAGATCGGCTCCGACATGCCGGCGTTGATCAGACCGGGTGCGACGGTGTTGACCCGCACGCCGCTCGGGCCCCACTCGAGCGCCATGTGCTCCGACAGCTTGATCACCGCCGCCTTGGACGCGGTGTAGGCGCCGGCGTTGGGGGCCGCCGCGATGCCGTTGATCGACGCGATGTTGACGATCGCACCGCCGCCGGCGGAGATCATCCGCGCCGCTGCGGTGCGGGCGACGAGGAACGTCCCGGTCAGGTTGACGTCGACGGCGGTGCGCCAGTCGGCGGCCGAGAGCGTGAGCAGGGGCCCGAACCGGACGACGCCCGCGTTGTTGACCACCAGCGCGGGTGCGGCCGGCAGGGCCGCCACCGCCGCGACGACGGCGGACTCGTCGGTCACGTCGACCGCGGACGCGACGCACGCGTCGCCCAGCTCGTCGGCGAGCGCCGCCACGGCGCTCCCGTCGACGTCCCAGGCCGCGACCTGGTAGCCGGCCTTGACGGCGTGTCGCGCGATCACCGCGCCGATGCCGTTCCCGGCCCCCGTGACCACTGCCCATCGGGTCATGCTCAGCCCCCTCATCGGTGTACCGGGAGAGACGCTACTGCCCGGAGCTTGCTGTGAGAAGAGAAGCGACGTTAGATTCCTAACGTCCATTCCCTGGACATGGATTCCGGACGAGGAGGTCCCCGTGGCGCCACGACGAGCGGTCGTCCTGTCGGGGGGTCCGACCCACGACTTCCCGGCGACCACGAGCTGTCTGCGGGAGGTTCTGGCGGCCCACGGGGTCGAGTCGGAGGTGCAGGAGGACGTCGACGCCGCGTTCCGGGCGCTGAGCGGTGCCGACCTGTTCGTCGTCAACGCGCTGCGCTGGACGATGGCCGGCCCCGGCACGCCCGACCGCTACCGGGACCGGGCGGCGCAGGAGGGCGTGAGCCCCGCCCCCGAGGCCCGCGCCGCGTTCGCGGCACACCTGCGGGGCGGAGGGAGCGTGCTCGCGATGCACACCGCCGCGATCTGCTTCGACGACTGGCCGGAATGGGCTGCGGCTGTGGGTGGCGCGTGGCGGTGGGGCTCGTCGTTCCACCCGCCGCTCGGGGAGATGGTGGTCGGGATCGCGGCGGCGGAGCACCCGTTCGTCGCGGGCGTGTCCGGCTTCCCGATCGTCGACGAGTGCTACAGCGAGCTGGATCTCGCCGCCGACCTGGAGCCGCTGCTCGTCTCGGACGGGCAGCCGCTGCTGTGGGCGCGCGAGCACGGCGGAGGGCGCGTGGTCTACGACGCGCTGGGCCACCACCCGCCCTCCTACGCCGTGCCGGAGCACCGCGCGATCCTGGACCGCTGCATCGCCTGGCTTCTGGAGGATCAGTGACCCGCGAGATCAAGGGCATGTCCGTGCTCGTCACCGGCGGCGGTTCGGGGATCGGCGCGGCCGTGGTGGCGCGGTTGGTCGCCGGCGGGGCCCGCGTGACCCTCTCGGGCCGGCGGGCCGAGCGGGTGGCCGAGGTGGCCGAACGGGCCGGTCCGGGCGCGCTGGCCGTCGCGGGCGACGTCTCGGTGGCCGCGGACAGGCAGCGGATGCTCGACGCCGCCGTCGAGCACGGCGGTGGGCTGGAACTGCTCGTGCACGGAGCGGGGAACATGTACCGGGGCAAGCTGGACGAGCTCGACGAGGCATCCCTCGTCGACGTGTTCACCTCCAACACGATCGCGCCGATGCTGCTGACCGGCCTCGCCCTGTCGCACCTGCGCCGGAGCCGCGGAGCCGTCGTGTTCTTCGGCTCGGTGCACACCCAGCGCGCGTTCCCCGGCGCGTCGCCCTACGCGGCCACGAAGGGCGCGCTGGAGGCCCTGACGGGCGTGCTGGCGGCCGAGCTGGGCCCACAGGGGGTGCGGGTGAGCTGCGTGCGCCCCGGCGGGGTGCTCACCGAGATCAACCAGCGGGCCGGCCTCTTCGACGACGCCGAGGCGGCCGAGCGGATGCGCGGGCTGGACACCGCACACGCGCTGGGCCGCAGCGGCACGCCCGACGAGGTCGCGGAGGCCGTCGAGTACCTGGCGAAGGCCGAGTGGGCCACGGGTGCCGTGCTGACGATCGACGGCGGGCTCTCCCTCGGCGTCACGAACGCCTGACGCGGGTGACCCCGCCCGAGGCCGCCCCGCCCGGGACGATCCTGCGCCCGCGGGCCACCGTCGCGGTCAGCACCCTCGCCACCGGGCTGGGTGCCTACCTCGGGTTCGTCCCCGGCTTCCTCGCACCGGTGCTGCAGGCCGATCTCGACCTGTCGCGGACGGCCCTGGGCATCCTCGTCGGGGTGTTCTACGGCGCGACGGGCGTCGGGTCACCGGTCGCGGGCAGGCTGACCGACCGGATGGGAGCGCGCCGCGCGGTCGCGCTGGACCAGGTGCTGGTCGCGGGCGCGCTGGTCGTCGGCGCGCTGTTCCCGGTCTACCCGGTGCTGCTCGCGGGCGCCGTGGTCGCCGGGTTCGGGTACGCGCTCACCAACGCCGGCACGAACCTGGCCGTCTCCGTCGCCGTGCCGGTGCGCGGGCACGGGGTGGCGCTCGCGACGAAGACCGCGGGCGTGCCCGTCCTCGTCGCGGTGTCGGCGCCACTCGCGGCCGCGGCCGGGGAGGCCTTCGGGTGGCGTGCGGTGTACCTCGCGACCGTGCCGGTCGTGCTGCTGGTCGCGGCGGCTGCGCTGTGGGTGCTCCCGGACGGCCGCTCCCCGCGCCGGACCGACCCCGCCGCGCCGGTCCGGGTGCTCCCGCGCGGCTTCCTGTGGTTCCCGGTCGGCGCGTTCTGCCTCGTGGCGGGCTCGCAGCCGCTGTACTCGTGGACGGTCGCGTACCTGCACGAGGTGGGCGGCCTGGAGCTGCCGGTCGCCGGCAGCGTCACCGCCGCCGGTTCGGTCGCGGCCGTCGTCGCGATGGTGGTGGTGGCCCGGCGCTCCGACCGCGTCGCCGCCGGCCGGACGGCCGGTGGGAGCCGGATCCCGGCCGTCGTCACGCTGTGTGTGGGCACGGCGGCGGGCGAGGCCCTCCTGGTCGCCGGGACCGCCGCGGGCGTGCCCGTCATGGTCGCCGGTGTGGTCGTCGCGACCGTCGCGCAGCTCTCGGCGATCGGGCTCATGCACGCCGCCGTCGTGGCGGCGGCACCGCACGCGGTGGGCCGGGCCTCGGGCGTGACGATGGCGGGCTACTACGTGGGCGCGCTGGTCGGGGCCCCGGTGTTCGGCGCGGTGGTCGACGCGACCGGTGGCTACGTCCCCGCCTGGACGATGTCGCTCGCGCTGGTGCTCTGCGGCGCCGCCACGTTCACCCGGTGCCGGGCCGTCGGCTCCGGCGTCAGCTCGGACCGGACGGGCGGCGCTTCGGACGGCGTGGCGCCCCGGCGCTCCCGGATCCGCGGCGCAGCACCGCAGCGGGTGCCCCGTGGTCGGAACGCAGCCGGCGGATAGCGGGGTCGGACGTCCAGAACTGCTCGAAGTCGGCGATGTCGAACTTCTGCGCGATGAGGTGCATCGCGATGTCGTGGCGGACGTACTCGACGGCGACGAGCACGACGGCCGGGTCGTCGGTGAACACGCCCCACGCGTCGCCGTTGACCACGCCGCCGATCACGGCCTGCTCGCGGTCCGCCGAGACCACCAGCAGGCGGCAGCCGAGGTTCTCCAGCACCACCTCGGGCTGGGAGAACGTGTGCGCGATGGTGTTGCCGACGGGCTCGGGGTCGGCCCCGAAGGACACGACGGAGACGTCCACGCCCTCGTCGGAGGCGCGGCGGACCAGCGGCTTGAGCGGCGCGATCTCCTGCGGCCAGCCCGAGACGAACAGGTCGGTGTGCGCGGCCGCGATCACGTCCTCCGCCCGGGCGAGCAGCGACTGGCGGTCGGAGAGGCTGTGCACCAGGCGCACCTGGGGCGGGGAGGCCACCTCGGGCAGCGCGGAGCGCAGCGCGTCGATGGAGCGGTCGAACTCGCGGCGCATGCGGTCGAGCAGGGCCGTGGGCGGCAGCGACAGGTAGCCGACGCTCGCCTCCCCCGCCCGCACCTCGTAGGCGGCCCCGCGCCCGACGAGCTTGCCGAGCGTCTCGTAGACGGTGCTGCGCGGCACCCCGGAGCGCTTCGCGACCTCGTAGCCGTTCAGCGGCGTGCCCGCCGCCACCAGCGCCACGTAGGCCTTCGCCTCGTACCCGGACATGCCGAGACGCTGCAGCTCGTCGATCACGCTCTGCTGGGACATGTCCCCTGCCTTCCCACCCGAGTACGCGGGGTGCATCGTCCCACCACCGCTCAGAGCAGCGCCTGGTAGGCCCCGCCGTCGACCGGCAGCGCTGCGCCCGTCACGTAGTCGGCGTGTGCGGAGCACAGGAACGCGACGACGCGGCCGAACTGCCCGGGGCCGCCCAACCGGCGCACCCCGAGCGAGGTGACGGCGACGAACCGGCCCGCGGCCTCGGGATCGGCCAGGTCGGCGACCAGCCAGCGGGCGCCCAGCTCGGCCGCGGCCGTCTGGGCGCGGCCCTCGGGCGACGACCACGGCGTCGTGGTTGCCCTCGTTCCCGCCGGCGTCGGTGCCGGGGCTGAAGGCGGTGCAGTACCCGGCGGCGTCGGCCGCGACGGGTCGAACGCGGGCGGGGCGCTCATCCGGCGGCCTCCACGGACTCGGCCACCCGCAGTGCGGCGATGCCGTCGGCGAAGGTCGGCACGCCGGCGCCACCCGCGGCGAGACGCCGTACCAGCTCGGCGAACGGGGTGGTGGCGGGCTCGTCGCCGGGCGCGACGAGATCGAGCAACGCGGGCTCGTCGGCCCGTGCGCCGCGCAGGGTCACCGGGAAGTGGCCGGTGTGGCCCGCCGCGGTGGCCACGAGCGTGCCGGCGCTGCCGTGCACCGCCAGCCGCCAGCCCTCGCCGTGGCGCGCCACCCACGACGCGTGCACCGAGCAGACGGCGCCGTCGGGGGTCCTGGCCGTGTACGCCGCGCTGTCGGCGCTGGTGGCGGGCACGCCGCCCGGCCACTCCGAGCGCCTGGTCGCGGCGCTGCCGCGCACCTCGGTGAGCTCGCCGAACAGCCAGCGCAGCAGGTCGGCGGTGTGCAGCCCGTGCACGCGCAGCGCGCTGGCCCCGTAGGCGCCGTCGGCGCACCAGCCCGAGCCCGCGACCGCCTCGGGGCGGGTGAACGTCGGGTAGAACGCCGTGGCGGCGACGTTCTCGACGGTGCCCAGGTACCCGTCGTCGACCAGCCGGTGCAGCTCCTGGAGTCCCGGCCAGAACCGCGACTGCATGTCGACCCAGCCGGAACGGCCTGCGGACGCGGCGGCCGTCGCCATCGCCTCCCCGTCGGCGACGGACGGGGCGAGCGGTGCCTCGCACAGCACGTCCTTGCCGGCGGCGAACGCCGCCTCCACCATCTCGCGGTGCCGGCTCGGCCGCGTCGCGACGTCGACGAGGTCGACGTCGGGATCGGCGCACAGCGCCTCGTAGCCCACGTGGGGGCGCGCCCCGAACCGTTCCGCGACGGCCCGGGCGGTGTCCTCGTGCGCCGTCGCGACCGCGACCAGCTCGACGTCGTCCGACGCGGCGTAGACGGGCAGGTGGGTGCCCACGGCGTAGCTCGCCCCCACCACCCCGACGCGCAGGGTCACGAGGCGCTCACCGGTGTCTTCTCCAGCGCGGGCAGCACCTCGGTCCCGAACAGCTCCATGGCCTCGAGGACGGACCGGTGGTCGGGCCCGGTCGGGTAACGGAAGATCATCAGGAAGTCGTCGACGCCGGCCTGGTCGCGGAAGCGCCCGATCGTCTCGACGCACTCCTCGGGCGTGCCGAACACGAACCGGTCCTTGACGAACTCCTCCAGGGTGATCTGGGAGGACTCGGTGACCCCGGGCAGGTCGGTGATGGCGCCGTAGTCGAACAGCGTGCGGGCCATGGCCAGCGCCGTGTCGCCGAACTTCTCCAGCGCCGCCTCCCGCGAGGTGTAGGGCCAACAGAAGCGGATGGACGTGACGTGCGGCTCCCGGCCCTCGGCGGCCGCCGCCTCGCGGTACCGGCCGGCCATCGCGGTCATGGTCTCGAGCGACATGAGCGCGTTGGTGATCCAGCCGTCGCCCAGGCGCCCGGCCCGGCGGATGCCACCGGGCGTCCACGCGGCCAGGTGCAGCGGCACCCCGCCCGCCTGCTTCGGCTTCGGGATCACGCTGACGTCGTCGAACGCGTAGATCGCGTCGGCGAAGGAGAACCGCTCCTCGGTCCACGCGGCACGCAGGATGCGCAGCGTCTCGTCGAAGCGCTGGGCGCGGTCGTCCCAGCTCACGCCGACCGTCGAGTAGTCGACGGGCATGTACCCGACGCCCAGGCCGAGCCACGCGCGGCCGCCGGAGAGCTGGTCGAGCACGGCGGCGTTCTGCGCGAGCTCGACCGGGTTGTAGAGGGGGGCGATGGCGATGGCCGTTCCCACCTTCACCCGCTGCGTGCGCGCCGCGATCGCGTACGCCAGATGCAGCGGTGAGCCGAAGTACTCGTCGGAGTACTTGTGCTCGGTGGTCAGGGCGGCGGAGAACCCGAGGCGGTCGGCCGCCTCGGCCTGCTCCAGGATCTCGGTCAGGGTCTGGTGCACCTCGCCCGTGACCAGGCCCTGCGTGAACAGCACTCCTACGGACATCGGGGCTCCTAGGACTGGGTCTTCTGGAGGTGGACCAGGGCGATCCTGGTGTCGAGCATGCTGGGCAGGCCGTGGCCCTGGACGCCCGCTCGGCGCTCGGTGGAGTGCACGCCGCGCGCGGCCGCGCGGCCGGCGACCCGGCCGAGGGTGAGGCCGCCGCTGATGTGGATCCCGCCGAGATCGGCCACCGAGTTCAGTCCGGCGGCGCAGTCGCCCGCGGCGAACAGGCCCGGGATCGGTCCGCCGAACACGTCGACGACCTGCATGTCGGTGGTGGTGGTGAAGCCGCCGGAGCAGAAGTTGATGCCCTCCACCATCGGCACGGCCGTGAACGGACCGGTCGCACAACGGCGCCGCCCGGGTGGCAGCACGACCCGGCCGAAGTCGGGGTCGGTGGTGGCGTCGGTGGCCAGGAACGCGTTCCAGCGCTCCACGGTGGCGACCAGCGCGGCGGCGGGCACCCCGATCAGGGCGGCCAGCTCGGGCAGGGTGTCGGCCACCACGGACGGCTCGGGCATCTGCGAGAGCAGCGTCGCCTTCTCCTGCGCCACCACGGCGTCCGTCACGTAGTGCGCGCGCCGCTGCGGTTGCTCGTGCATGCGGGCCACGCGCTCCTCGTAGGGACCCGCCTCGTCGTGGAACCGCTCCCCCGCGGCGTTGACCGCGATCGCGTCCTCCACCACCGACGAGGAGACGATCACCAGCGGCGGCACGAACGTCATGTTCACGAGGTCGCCACCGACGGCCTGGCCCATGAGATGACCGTCGCCCCTGCAGGTGTCGATACCCAGGTAGGGGCCGTTCGCGACGAACTCCGGCTGGTAGCGCAGCCGCAGCCGCGGGTTGGACTGGTAGCCGCCCGCGGCGAGCACGACGGCCGAGCGGGCGGTGACGGTGAACTCGGGCCCACCGTCCACGGGAGCCACCACGACGCCGGTCACGCGGCCCTCCCCGGTCACCAGCCTGCGACCGAGATGGCCGTACAGCGGCGTGACGGTGGGCTGTTCGAAGTCGGGCTGGAACGCCCGCGCGAGCATCCAGGTGTCCTCGATGGCGGCCATCCGGTCGACGGTGTGCTGACGGGGGCGCGGGATGAACCGCGAGAACCGCACGGCCCGTTCGGTGATGATCCGGTAGGTCTCGGCGCTCTCGGCGGCGAAGAGGCGGACGATGTCCTCGTCCCACACGATGCCGAACGAGTCCTGCGCGAGGTCGACCATGTGCCGCGCGTCGCGCACGAACGTCTCGACGTCGTCGGCGATGCCCTGCTCGGCCTGCATGCCCGAGCCGACGAAGGCGAGGTAGCCGGTGGACCACACCGCGTTGCCGCCGATGTGCTGCATCGGCTCGACGGCCACGACCTCTACCCCTTCGGCCGCGGCGGCGGAGACGGCGGCCATGCCCGCCGGACCCGTACCCAGCACGACCACGTCGGTGATCAGGTCGGTCACTGGCTTCCTCCACGGTGAGCTGCGCCACGATGACGGCGACGACATTGCCGCGCAGGAGAGACGGCGTCAAGAGACTGACGACGCTGTTCGGCGCTGGACTCACCCCTGACAGGGCGGTAGCGTCGTTAGAACCATCACTCCCAACCTGCGCAACGAGGCGGAGCATGCAGACGATCACGCTCGACCGGTACGCCGACGTCCGGGACGCCTTCCGCCAGCACGACCTGCGGCAGGACATGTACGACGCGGGCGGGCTCGTGATGGCCGACTGCCTGCTCGTGCTGCACGGCGCCGAGCACCGCGTGCGCCGCCGCGTGGAGAACCGGCTGTTCCGCCGCGGCACGTTCCGGCACTGGGAGCGGGAGTTCCTGCACGACGTCGTGCGCGACACGCTGCGTCCGTTCGTCGACGCCGGCCGCGGCGACCTCGTGGAGATCGGCTACCGGACCGTCATGAACCTGACGGCGATGGTGGCGGGCGTCGACCGCCCGCACGGCTCCCCGGAGGAGACGGACGCGCTCTACCGCTTCGCGAAGAAGTTCAGCGAGGGCGCCACGCTCGTGCACACCACACGCGACCCCGCCGAGGTGCAGGCCGAGGTGAGCGCCGCGCTCGCGGAGTTCGACGTGTCGTTCCTGCAGCCCTCGATCGCCCGTCGCCAGGCGCTCATCGCCCGGCTCGACACCGGTGAGCTCACCGAGAGCGAGTTGCCGCGCGACGTGCTCACCGCCCTCCTGCGCAACCGCGACGAGCTGGGCGTCGACGACGACGTCATCCGCCGCGAGTGCGCGTTCTACCTGCAGGCGGGCTCGCACAGCACCGCCAACGCGTTCACCCACGCCGCGCACGACTACTTCACCTGGGCCGCCCAGCCCGGCTCGACCGTCGGGGCGACGACCGACGGGGCCCTGCTGCAGCACTGCGTCTACGAGTCGCTGCGGCTGCACCCGGCGAGCCCGGTGGCGCAGCGCCGCGCGCTCGCCCCGATCACCCTGCGTAGCGGCACCGAGATCCCCGAGGGCACCGTCGTCGTCATGGACCTCGCCGGCGCCAACCGCGACGCCGCGGTGTTCGACCGGCCGCTGGAGTACGACCCGCTCCGCGAGGTGCCCGACGACGTGCCGCGCTGGGGCCACGCCTTCGGCGGCGGGATGCACGCGTGCATCGGCACCGAGCTGGCCGGTGGGGTGCCGTCCAGTGAGGACGGGGAGCAGGTGCTCGGCACCGTCACGCTCATGCTGGGCGCGCTGATCGAGGCGGGCGGCCGCCCCGACCCGGCCGACCCCGCCGAGCGGGACCCGCACTCCGCGCGCGAGCACTTCGGCCGCTACCCGGTCGTCTTCGACGCCTGACCCGCGCCGGGTTCTCCGGCGCGGCTCAGGCGAACAGGCCGTGGCTCGGGTCGTCGGGCGCCTGCGCGCCGCGCGCGAACGCGTCGAGCCCACCCCACTCGGGGCCCTCGATCTCGCGCAGGCTCCAGTCGTGCACGACGACGCGGGCGCTGATCCGCCACACGCCGGCGCGACGTTCCAGACGGTCGAGGTACCGGCCGCCGAACTGCCCGACGGTCACGGGCGGGCCCGGCCTGCGGTGGACGGCCACGAAGTACGTCTCGGCGCGGGCGGTGTCGATCTCCGGGTCGCCGTCCAGGTCGAGCGTGGTGTTCGTCAGGTGGTGCTGGGTGACGAGCGCTTCGCGGCCGGGCTGCGCGAGGAGCCAGCGGGCGAACTCGTGGCCGTTGCCGGAGTACATGCCGTGGTCGTCGGTGGCGTCGGGGTGGTACACCGACAGCAGCAGCTCCAGGTCACCGCGGTCGACCGCACGGCAGTAGCGCACCAGCACGTCGCCGATCTCCTGGCGGGCGATCAGCTCGGCGAGATCCATCGCCGCGATCCTCCCCCGACGTCAGACCGCGCGGCCGGCCGCCCGTGGTCGTCGATACGGGAGCGGCCGCACCGCCCGTTCATGAACAGCTCGGCCTGCGATTCCACACGTCCTCCTTCAGCCGGTGACGGCGCCGAGGCCGAGCTGCGTGATCGCCGCGCGCCCGGCCGCGTACGCCATGGTCGAGCCGGGGCCGAGGGTGGCACCCGCGCCCGGGTAGCCGGGCCCCATCGGGTGCGCGGTCGTGTTGCCCGCGGCGTAGAGGCCGGGCACGACCGCGCCGAACGCGTCGAGCGCGCGCCCGTCGCCGTCGGTGACGATGCCACCCTTCGTCCCGATCACGCCGGAGACGACCTCGATCGCGTAGAACGGGGCGGTCTCGACCGGCCCGAGTGCCGGATGGGCCGCATGCTGGTCGCCCCAGTACCGGTCGTAGGCGCTCGCGCCGCGGTGGAAGTCGCGGTCGACGCCCTCGCGCGCGCCGGCGTTGAACCGCTCCAGTGTCGCCTCGAGGCCCGCAGGGTCGATCTCCAGCCGGCCGGCGAGCTCCGCGATCGTCGGCGCGGTGGTCAGCCACGGCGGCGTGGGCTGCCCCGACCGGTGGGTCAGGAAGCCGTAGTCGTCCAGGTGGCGCTGGTCGAACACCAGATACGCGGGGAGGTTGGCGAAGTCGTAGGCGCCCGGGTCGAACAGGTGGAACGCCCTGGTCATGTCGTTGTAGTTGTGGGCCTCGTTGACGAACCGTTCCCCGTGCCGGTTGACGATCACGGTGTGCGGCCCCGTGCGCTCGAACCGGAGCAGGGTGGCGGTCGGCGCGCCGTCGGTCTCGTCGCCGGGGACGAGCACCATCGGGCCCCACCAGGCCTCGCGCATCGAGCCCAGCTTCACCCCGGCCTTCGACGCCATGCGGATGCCGTCGCCGGTGTTGTGGGGCGGGCTGCAGCTGCCCTGGACGGGGCCGGAGAGGAAGTTCTCGACCATCTCCGGCGACCACTCGAACCCACCGCAGGTGAGCACGACGGCCCGCGCCGCCAGGCGCGAGCCGTCGGCCACGACCCCGACCACCTGCTCGTCCTCCACGACCAGGCGCTCGGCGCCGCACTCGGTGACCAGCGTGACGCCGGCGTCGACGCAGGCCGTGATCAGCGGCGCGACGAGCGCGCGCCCGCGGGCCACCAGTCCCTGCTCGGCGCGCGCCTGCAGCTCCGCCATCGGGAAGCGGGTGAAGATGCGCCACTCCTCGTACTCGCGCATCGTGAACGGCAGCCGCAGGTCCGGGCGCAGGCTCTCGGCGAGCTCCCCCAGCTGCGCGAGGTCGTACAGCTCGGGGTCGAGCGAGCGTCCGCCGGGGTGCGCGCCGTCCCATTCCGGGTGGTAGTCGGGGAAGTTGTCCATCGGCACCATCACCAGGCCGGCGCGGTGCTCCAGGAACTCCAGCATGTCGGGGCCGCGGTCGACGATGGCCGCGAGCACGTCGTCGGCCGTCCGGCCGGCGGTGACCGCCCGCAGGTAGCGCAGCGCGTCGTCGCGGCTGTCGGTGCGGCCCAGCTCCGCCATCCGCCGGTTGCAGGGCACCCAGAACATCCCGCCCGACACCGCCGACGTGCCGCCGAGATAACGCGCCTTCTCCAGTACGGCGACACGGGCGCCCGCGTCGGCCGCGGTCAGCGCGGCCGTCAGCCCGATCGCGCCCGACCCGACCACCACGACGTCGAACTCCGGGTGGAGCTCACCGTTCCAGATCCTCACACCCGATCCCTTCCCACAGGTCGACTCAGCCGGCTGCGACCGCGTTCGGGACGACGATGTCGACCCGGCCGAACCCGGCGACACCCGGTCGGGGGTCTCGTCGACCCGCTCGTAGGCGCGGACATCGGGTACAGCACCGTGCCGACGTCCGGGCGGACGTCGAGGCCGATGATGTCGGCGCCCTCCCGGGTCACTGTCAAGCGTCCTCCTCGTCCTGGATCGTGCCCGGGCGCGGCAGCAGCCGGACCACCATCTGCAGCAGCCCGCCGTCGACCACCAGGTTCTGCCCGGTCACGTAGCTGGCCGCGTCGCTGGCCAGGAACGCGACGACGCTCGCCACCTCCTCCGGATGACCGATCCGGCGCTGGGCGACGAACCGCTCGCGGGCCGCCCGCACGTCCGGGTCGGCCAGGAAGCCCTCCGCCATCGGCGTCATCATGATCCCGGGACTCACCGAGTTGGCCCGGATCCCGTGCCGCCCCCACTCGACGGCCACCTGGCGCGCGAGGATCTCGACGCCCGCCTTGGTGGCCGAGTACGGCCCGCTGAACGCCTGCGGGCTCGAGCCCGCCACCGACGCGATGTTGACGATGCTGCCGGAGCCCTGCGCGCGCATGAGTGCGCCGAACGCCTGCGTGCACAGGAACGGGCCGCGCAGGTTCACCGCCACCATCCGGTCCCACGCCGCCGGCTCGACGTCCTCCAGCCGCTCGAACATCACGATGCCGGCGTTGTTGACCAGCACGTCGCAGCGGCCGTGCGCCGCGCGGACCGCGTCGGCGGCGGCACCGACGGCGTCGGGCGAGGTCACGTCGGCCTCGACGGCCAGGCCGCCGACGGCGTCGGCCACCTTCTCCGCGGCGGTGCCGTCGACGTCCAGGGCGACGACGTGCGCGCCCAGCTCGGCGAAGAGCTCCGCGGTCGTCGCGCCCAGGCCCTGCCCGGCACCGGTGACGACGGCGACCTTGCCGGCCAGGTCGATGCGGCCCGGTGTGCTCTTCACGCGCTCTCCTCGATGATCGTGATGGCGTTCTCGGGGCAGGCGTTGGCGCCGTCGACGGCGTGCTCCCTGGCGAGCTCGGAGTCGGCGACGGACGTGACGGGCAGGACGAACCCGTCGTCGTCGAGCTGGTAGACGTCGGGGGCGGTGGCGGCGCACTGGCCGTGGCCGGCGCACGCCGCCTGGTCGATCCGGACGCGCACGGCGTCTCCTCTCATCGGGCGGGCGGTGGTTGCAGCAACTCGACCCGCACACCGTCCGGGTCCTGCACGTAGACGACCTTCCCGCCCTCGGCGATACCGGCGTCGGGCGCGACGACGCGGGTCGACACCGCACGGACGCCCGCCGCGAGCAGCGCCGCGTGCACGGCGTCCACGTCGTCGACGACGTAGCAGGTGTGCGCGGTGCCGGGGTTGGCCGTGGACGTGTCGACGGGCGTCCGCGCGACGCCGCGGTACTCGGTCAGCTCGATGCGGGTGGTGGTGCCGGGCGGCTGGAGGTGGGCGATGTGCAGCTCCACACCCGGGTAGCCGACGACCTCGCCCGCGTAGGCCTCGCCGCGCACCTGCCGCGTGATCAGCTCGAACCCGAGCAGGCCCTGGTAGAAGGCGAGCGAGCGGTCGAGGTCGGCCACCTGGATGCCGACGTGGTGCAGGAGGCGGAAGCGATCCGGCAGGTCGCTCATGCCGCCGTGATCCCGCCGTCGACGGCCCAGACCTGGCCGGTGACCCACGTCGACTCGTCGCTCGCGAGGTAGAGCGCGGCGTAGGCGATGTCGTCCTCGGTGCCGAGGCGCCCCAGCGGGTAGTCGCGGGCCCGGTCGGCCTGCCAGTCGTCGGCGAGCGGGCCGTTGCGCTCGGTGTAGGTGCCGACGACAAGTGCGGTCGGCACGGTGCCCGGGCAGACCGCGTTGACCCGGATCGACGCCGACGCATACTCGACGGCCAGCTGCCGGGTCAACCCGATGACGCCCGCCTTGGCCGCCGCGTACGGCGCGATCCCCGGCACGCCGACGAGCCCGCCGACGCTGGCCTGGTTGACGACCGAGCCGCCGGTGCCCTGCACGAGGAGGTGCCGCAGCACGTACTTGTCGGAGAGGAAGACACCGGTCAGGTTGACCGCGATCACCCGCTGCCAGTCGTCGAGGGTGGTGTCGGCGCCCGTCCCGACGCCGGAGACGCCGGCGTTGGCGTAGAGCGCGTCGAGCCCGCCGAACGCGGCGACGGTCTCGGCGACCATTCGCTCGGCGTCCTCCTCGACGGTGACGTCCACCCGGCAGGCGGCGGCCGTGCCACCCTCCTTCTCGATCATCCGGACGGTCGTCTCGGCGCCCGCGGGGTCGCGGTCGGCGCACATCACCGAGGCGCCCTCCGCCGCGAAGCGCACGGCGGCGCCCCGCCCGATGCCCGATCCGGCCCCGGTGATCAACGTTCTCTTGGCGGCCAGTCGGCCCACGGCGGTCGTCCTCTCAGGTGTGCAGCACGAGCGTCAGCTCGGGCGCGGAGCGCAGCATGAACCCGGCGTCGGCGGGGGGCGCACCGGAAACCTCCAACCGCACGACGTCGCGCAGCAGCCGTTCCAGCGCGACCTCCATCTCGAGCTTCGCCAGCAGCGAGCCGGTGCAGGTGTGCTCACCGCCGCCGAACGCGCGCAAGGGTCCGGCCGGGGTGAACTGCGGATCAGGGCCGGCGGCGAACCGCGTGACGTCGAAGGTGTCGGGGTCGGGGAAGACCGCGGGGTCACGGTTGGCCGCCCCGAGCAGCAGGATCAGCTTCTCCCCCGCCCGCACGGTGGTCCCGCCCAGCTCCACGTCGGTCGCGGCCTGCCGTACCGAGCCCTGGACGGGTGCCTTCCAGCGCAGCACCTCCGCGACCGCCGACGCCACGAGCGTCGGGTCGGCCCTCAGCAGCGCCCACTGCCCGGGATCGGTGGCGAGCACGCCGAGCAGGCTGACCAGCGCGCGGTCGGTCGTCTCGATCCCCGCGGCCAGGAAGAACGCGGAGTTGCTGCGGATCTCGGCGTCGGCCAGCCGCTCGCCCTCGTACTCCAGCGTGCAGAGGTCGGAGAGCAGGTCGTCGGTGGGTGCCCGGCGCTTGGCCGCGATGGCCGGGTCGAGCCAGGCGTCGATCTCGGCCTTCGCGGCCACGCCGCGGGCGTGCACGGCGGGGTCGCGGTTGACGTTCGAGACACTGGCGCCCGCCAGGTCGTGGTACCACTGTGGGAACCGGACGGCGTCGTGCATCGTCATCAGATCGGCGATCACCGTCAACGGCAGGGGCGTCGTCAGCGCGGCGCGGATCTCCACCGGTGCGCCCGTCGGGACGTCGGCCAGCAGGCCGTCGACCAGGTCCTCGATCCGTTCCCGGAGGGGCCCGCGCAGCTCGCGCCGGTTGCGGATGCGGCGGGCGACGATGGCGGCCTTGCGCCGGTGCTCGTCACCGGTCATGTGCAGGAGCGTGCGGCCGTAGATGCCCGAGCTGCCCGCACCCGCCGCGATCGGGACGAACGCGGCCGCGTCCCTGAACCCGCGCGTCACCTCGGCCCAGCCGGTCACGAGCCACGCCTGCAACGGCTCGCTCCACGCCACCGGCGCCTCGGCGCGCAACCGGGCGAAGATCGGGTAGGGGTCGGGCGCGGTCTCGCCGCGGGCGAACGCCTCCAGCTCGGCCAGCGCGGACGTTCCGGCGAGCATCACGCGGGCCGCCGCGTCAGCACGACCGGCATGCTGGAGAACGTGTCGTGGCTGCTCGACTCCGTGGGCACGGGCGGGTTCGCCGGGTCGAGCTGCACCCCCGCCGCGTAGAGCGCACGCAGGATGCGCATCATCGTGCCCTCGGTGGGCGCCTCGCCGTCGCGCTTGGCGAGGCCCGTGACCAGCGGTCGGCCGACGCAGACGTGCGCGCCGCCGCCGAACGTCAGCCCCCAGGGCCGCACGCCCGCGCCGGCGGCCTTGCCGCGGTGCGGGTTGAACGTCTGCGCGTCGGGTCCGAACACCTCGGGGTCCCGGTTGGCCGGGGTGAAGAGCAGCGCGACCCGCTCGCCCTCGGCGATCCGCCGCCCCGAGGCGAGCGTGACCGCGTGCGTGGCGTAGCGGAGCAGGGTCGGGGCGGGCTGGTGCAGCCGCAGCGACTCGTTGACCATCAGCCGGAGGAACTCCGGATCGTGCTCCCGGCCGGCGTCCTCGGGGTGGTCCCGGGTCCACTCGTCGAAGTGGATCAGCACGTGCGGCAGCGTGTGCGTGGTGGTCTGGGTGGCCGCCACGAGGAACAGGGTGGCCTCGCGCAGGGGCAGCTGCTCGTCCCACTCCGGGTCCCAGTGCAGGTACAGCAGGGTGAGCAGGTCGACGGGCAGCTCCTCGCGGGCGAGCTCGCCCGCCCGGTACGCCGCGACGACGTCCTGCCGCCTGCGCACGGAGGCGCCGAAGAACTCCTCGACGAACGCGTCCCGCTGCGCGAGCCCGCGGGCGAGCACGGTGTCGTGGTCGTCGGTCGACCACTCGACGGTGGCCGCGGCGCCGAGCTGCTCCACGAACCAGCGGAACCGCTCGGTGCGCTCGGGGGTGTCGACGCCGTCGATGCCGGTGACGGCCGCGGCGATGCGGTGCAGCATCGCCCTGACCAGCACGACGAGGTCGACGGTGACGCGCTCGCTCCCGTCGAAGCACTCGCGCACCATCTGCTCGACGACCGGGTTGAGCGCCTCGTGGTCGTAGTACAGCAGTGCGGCCCGGTCGAACAGCGGGTTCTCCAGGCGTCGCCGTTCCCGGTGGTCCGGCCCGTCGAGCAGCAGGAGCGACTCGGCGAACAGCGGCAGGCTCTCGGTGTGCGAGCCCTGACGGAAGTCCTTGGACCGCAGGATCTCGTCGATCTCGCGGTAGCTCTCGATCTGGGTCATCCCCGCGATGTGCGGCGGCACTGTCCATTCGCGCATGTGCTGCTCCCGCGTCGACGGTGGACCACGGCGTCCAACAAGGGTCATAGTCAACAGCAATCCGAGAGTCTTCTCAAGACCCCGTTCGCTGCATACCATGAACATAGTTAGCTGCCGTCGTCGATCGGAGTCACATGGGCCGGGCCGTGGTGGCCGTCAGCTTCGTGGCCATCGGGCTCGGTACCGCGCCCGCGTTCCTCATCGGGTTCCTCGGCCCGGTCCTGCAGGCCGATCTCGGCCTCTCCCGCACCGCGATCGGCGTGCTGATCGGCGTCATGTTCGGCGCCACCGGACTCGGCTGCGTCCTCGCCGGGCGGGTCACGGAGTCCATCGGGGCGCGGTGGTCGGTGGTGCTCGACAAGGCCCTGCTCATGGCCGCCCTGACGCTGCCGCTGCTGGCCCCCGGCTTCCCGGCCCTGCTGGCCTGCGTCGTGCTGGCCGGGATCGGGTACGGCCTGGTCAACGTGGCCACGAACGTCGCCGTGGCCGCCGCCCTGCCACCCGAGCGACACGGCGTCGGGCTCGCGACCAAGACCGCGGGCGTGCCCGGCGTCGTCACGCTGACCTCGCTCGTGGTGCCCGCGGTCGGGGCGTCGTACGGGTGGCGGCCGGTCTTCCTCGCCACGATCGCGGTGGCCGCGGCCGTCGGCGTCGCGGCCGCGCTGACCCTCCCGGACGCCCGCCGGTCGCGCACCGCGGGCCCGCGGGTGCCGCTCCCGGCCGGTTTCTGGCGCTTCACCCTGGCCGCGACGCTGCTCATCGGCGGCTCGCAGCCGATCTACTCGTGGGCCGTCCCGTACCTGCACGAGGCGACCGGGGCCTCCCTGCCGCTCGCGGGCGTGCTGACGGCCGTGGCGTCCCTCGCCGCGCTCGTGCCGATGCTCGGCGTCGCGCGGGCGGCCGACCGGCTCGGCGTCGCGCGCCGGCTGCCGATGGTCGTCGCGCTCACCGCCGTCGTCGCGGCCGGTGAGGGCCTGCTCGCGGGGCTGGGCGGCAACGTGGTGGCGGGTGCGGCCGGGCTCGTCCTGGCGACCGGGGCGCAGCTGGGCGCCGTCTCGCTGATGCACGCGGCCGTCGTCGCGGCGGCGCCGGAGGCGGTCGGCCGCGCCTCCGCCATGACGATGGTCGGCTTCTACACCGGCGCGCTGTTCTCCGCTCCGCTGTTCGGCCTAGTCGTCGACTCCACCGGCAGCTACCGGGTCGCCTGGGCGGAGTGCACCGCGCTGGTGTGCGCGGCGGCGGCGTGCTTCTGGTGGTGCCGCTCGATCGGCCGCCTCACCGCCTCACCAGAGGTCCCGCATCGCTCCCCACGGACCACCCTGGGCGCTGATCCCGCCGTCCACCGTGATGACCTGTCCCGAGATCATCGCGCCGGCCGGTGAGACCAGGAAGGCGGCGACGTCGGCGATGTCACCGGGCGTGCAGAGGCGGCCGACGGGTGTGTGGTCCACGAGCAGCGCACGGACGTCCTCGCGGCCGGCGAGGTAGGTCTCCAGCGAGTCGGTGAGCACCGGGCCGGGGACGATCGTGTTGGCCGTGACACCACGCGGGCCCAGCTCCACCGCCCAGGAACGGGTCAGGGCCTCCAGCGCGGCCTTGGCGCCCCCGAGCAGCCCGTGGCCGGACTGGGCGAACCGGGCGTCGAGGCCGCCGATCGTCAGGATGCGTCCGCCCGCGCCCATGGCCGGCGCGAACCGGTGCACCATCTCGACCAGCGAGTCGACGACCGTCGCGAACGTCAGCCGGCTGTGCCGTCCGGCGAGGTCGGCGAGCGGCTTGAACGCGGTGGACGCGGCGTTGGCGACAAGGGTGTCGACGCGCCCGAACCGGTCCAGCACGGCATCGGCGAACTCGTCGACGCCGTCGGGATCGGCCAGGTCGACGAGCGCGACGAGCGACTCCGCGCCCTTGCGGCCGACGATCTGGGCCACCTCGTCGGCGGCCGCCGCGTCGCGGCGGCCGTGCACCACGCAGTCGTGGTCGACGGCGAGCCGCTCCAGGATCGCCCGCCCGATGCCGCGGGTGCCACCGGTGACGACGGCGACCCGCCGGCTCACGTGACCCCCAGCAGCCGGGCCATGGTGCCGCCGAGGATCGCGTCGGTGTCGTCGTCGGAGAGACCGAGCGCGCGGATCACCTCGATCTCGGCCGCCGGGTCGGCCATCGGCCAGTCGGAGGCGAAGCAGATGCGCTCCGGGCCGTGCTTCTCGATGACCTGCCGCACCCGCGCCGGATCCAGGGTCGCGAGACTCGGCGGCCACGACGTGTCGAGGTACACCGGCAGCCCGACGACGATCTCGGCCGCCTCCTCGAACCGCTTGTACCCGCCGAAGTGGCAGGCGATCAGGTCCAGCCGCGGGAACCGGCGGACGATGTCGGCGAGCATGGCCGGGCTGCAGCGGTCGCCGGGGTCGGAGCCCGCCCCGCCCACGTGCATGATCACCGCGAACTCGCCGGACATCGCGTCGAGCGTGGCGTACAGACGCGGGTCGTCGATGCGCAGGTCCTGGAACATCGGGTGCACCTTCGCGCCCCGCAACCCGTGGCGGCGCAACGAAGCCACGTTCTCCTCCGGGGAGAGACCCGGGTGCACCGAGCCGAACGGCACGAACCGCGAGCGGTCGAGCCCGCCGGCGAACCGGTTCGCGTTCTCCACCCGTTCCGGGGTGTTGGCGATGCCGAGGCTCACCGAGCGGTCGACACCGGAGGCCGCCATGACCTCGGTCAGCGAACCGACCGTGCCGTCGCCGTAGCGCTCCAGATCCGCCGGCGAGCCCGCGATGGCCTTCTTCGCGACGGCGTCGGGATACACGTGGGTGTGCCCGTCGATGATCACAGCTTGGTCACCTCTCCCCCGTCGATCACCAGCACCGATCCGTTGACGAAATCGGAGAGCGGCGAGGCCAGGTAGCAGACCAGCGGCCCGAACTCCGCGACGTCGCCCATGCGGCCCGCCGGGATCTTCCGCAACCGCCGCTCCAGGATCTCCGGCGACTCCAGGACAGCCGACTGGGCGTCGGTGGAGAACGCGCCCGGGGCGATGGCGTTGACCTGGATCCCGAACCGCGCCCACTCGGCCCCGAGCGCCTTCGTGAACTGGAGCACCGCACCCTTGGACGCCGAGTACGAGACGAGGATCGGCTTGCCGTTGATCCCCGACGTACTGGCGATGTTGATCACCTTGCCGGAGCGCTGCGCGAGGAAGTGCCTCCCGGCCGCCCTGGCGAGCACCGCGGGTGCGCGCACGTTGACGGCGAACACCTCGTCCCACTCGGCCTGCGACTGCTCGGAGAACTTCCCCGCGGGCGCGATGCCGGCGTTGTTGACCACGATGTCGAGCCGGCCGAACCGCTCCACCGCCGTGTCGGCGAGAGCGGCGACCTCCTCGGCGTCGCGCATGTCGACGGTCGCGACCGCGATGTGCTCCGGGTCTCCGGCCTGCAGCTTCTCCAGCGCCGGCGTGGAGCGGGCGGCGGCGAGCACCGACGCGCCCTCCGCCACCAGCGCCTCGACGGCCGCCCGGCCCAGCCCGCGGCTCGCGCCGGTGACGATCGCGACCTTCCCGGTCAGCCCGAGGTCCATCAGCTTCCCTTCACGGCGATCTCGACGACCTGACGCTTGGCGATCTTGCCGACGGCGTTCTTGGGCAGCGAGTCCATCGTCAGGACCCGTTCGGGGATCTTGATGCTCGGCAGCCCGGCCGCCCTGCAGTGCGCCCGCAGCGACTCCTCGTCGACGACCGCGCCGTCCCGGACGGCGACGGCCGCCAGCACCGCCTCGCCCCACTCGCGGTCCGGCACCCCGACCACGGCCGCCTCGATCACTCCCGGGAACGTGTAGAGCACGCGCTCGATCTCCGAGGGGGTGATGTTGTAGCCGCCGCGGATGATCAGGTCCTTCATCCGGTCGACGATGTAGAGGTAGCCCTGCTCGTCGAACGTGCCGACGTCGCCGGAGCGCACCCAGCCGTCGACGAGGGTCTCGGCCGTCTTCTCCGGGTCCTTGTGGTAGCAGCGCATCGTGTAGGGCGTGTGGAAGAGCACCTCGCCGCGCTCGCCGGGCGGGCAGTCACCGCCCTGTTGGTCCACGACACGCACGTCCGCGAGGAACGACGCCCGGCCCGCCGAGGCCGTGAGCCCGGTGTGGCCGGCCGCGATCAGCCGGTGGTCGTCCTGGCTGAGCATCGTGGCGATCGAGCACACCTCGGCCATGCCGTAGAGCTGGGAGAACACCGGCCCGAAGCGGTTCACCAGCTCCGTGACGCGGTCGGGGGCGATCGGCGCGGCGCCGTACCCGACCGACGTCAGCGAGGGCAGCGAGGTGCGGTCGAGCCCCGCCTCCAGCACGCGGTAGAGCATCGTGGGCACCAGGTAGGTGTGGGTCGCCGCGCGCCGGGTGGCCTCGGCGGCGAACGCGCCGGGGTCGAACCCGCGCGCGTCGAGGAACCCGACCGCGCCGCCCAGCAGGAACGACGGCGCGAGCGTGATCTGCACGGACGAGTTGTGCGGGATGGTCAGCAGCCAGCGCGACGCCGCCGACATCCCGTACTCGAGACCCGCGACCATGGCGTGTGTCGCGACCGCGTGGGAGTCGAACAGGATTCCCTTGGGCGTGCCGGTGGTGCCGCTCGTGTAGACGATGCAGAACTCGTCGTCCGGCGCGCGGTCGTGCAGCGTCGACGGCGGCGCGGCCGACGCGTCGGCGAGGCATCCGTACCCGGTGGGCGACGGGTCGTCGACGTCGAGCACCGCCACGTCGAACTCGGCGGCGAGCGTCTGCGCGGTCTCGGCGAACCCCGACTCCGTGACCAGGATCCGCGCACCGGCGTTGGCCATGATCGCGCGGTACTCGTCGAGGCTCATGCGGAAGTTCAGCCCGCAGTACACCCCACCGGCCTTGGTGACCGCGACGATCGCCTCCGCCACCTCGAGCCGGTTGCGCAGCAGCACCGCCACCCGGTCGCCCTTGACCAGGCCGTAGCGGCCGTGCAGGACGTTCGCGAGCCGGTTGGAGCGCTCGTCGAGGTCGCGGTAGGTCAGCGACCGGTCGCCGTCGAACGCGGCGGCCGAACCGGGGTTCTTGCGGGCATGCGTCGCGACGGCGACACCGATGTCCATCTCTCCCCCTAGACGTAGAGGACGACGTCGCCGTCCTCCACGGCGACCTCGTACGTGCGGACCCGGGTCCTCTGCGGGTCGACGAGCGAGCGCCCGGTCGCGAGGTCGAACTCGTAGCCGTGCCACGGGCAGGTGATGAACTCGTTGTGGCGGATGTAGGAGTACTCGTGCGCCGGGGTGTCGGCCATCGTCCCCTTCACGACGCCCTCGCAGAGCGGGGCGCCGTGGTGCGGGCAGCTGTTGCGCAGCGCGTAGAACGTCCCGCCGACGTTGAGCACGCCGATCGCGCGGCCCTCGATGGTCACGATCCGGCGCTCGCCGTAGGGGAACTCGTCCACCGGCGCGATGACGTGCCGGTTACCGCTCCGTGCGTCTCTGGGCGTGGCCAACTCAGTCAAGGCGGTCTCCGTAGACGGCTCGCGGGGTCTCGACCATGATCTTGTGCCGCAGCTCCTTGGAGACGGCCTGCAGCGAGCGGTCCGGGTTGTCGAAGTCCCAGTGCGGGTAGTCGGAGCTGAACATCAGCGTCCGGTCGGCGTGCAGCATCTCCATCAGCGGCGCGACGTGCGTCGGGTCGTGCGGCTCGATGAACGGCTGCGTGGTGAAGCGGATGTGGTCGAGCAGGTACTCCGACGGCGGCCGGGTGAGCCACGGCACCTCGTTGCGCAGGCCCTTCCAGTCGCGGTCGAGCTTCCACATCACCTCGAGCGCCCAGAGGAACCCGCCCTCGGCGATGATGTATTTGAGCTCCGGGAACTTCTCGAACACCCCGTGGCAGATCATCGAGAGCGTGTTGGACTGGTGGATCTGCCCGAGCGCGGTGTGCCACTCCAGGTAGAACGTGGGCGTGCCGGCCATCTGCGGCGCCTTCGCGAACACGTTCTCCGTGCCCGAGGGGTGCACCACCAGCGGCAGCTCGTGGCGCGCGCAGGCCTCGTAGATGGGCCAGTAGTGCTTCTCGCCCATGAGGATCTGCCCGAGCGGCATGAACACCGCGACGATCCCGTCGCGCTTCGCGACGCGGTCGATCTCCGCGACGGCGGCCTCGGGGTCCTGCGGGGCGATGCACAACGCGCCGCGCCAGCGCACGTCGTTCTGCAGCCAGCGCTCGCACATCCACTCGTTGTAGGCCGACGCGATAGTGGCCGCGACCATGCCGTCGGGCATCGCGCCGATGCCCAGGCACTGCCCGGCCAGCAGCACCGCCCGGTAGATGCCGTGCGTGTCGAGCAGGTGCTGCGCGGTGAAGTCCGGGTCGGTCGCGGGCGGCATCCCCGGGCGGGCCGCATCCTCGCGGTAGGCACCGGCGGAGTTGATGTAGAGGTAGTCGAGCGGCAGCGTGAACTGCGCCGCGGCCATCCCCTTGGCCCAGTCCTCGCCGCTCACGCCGAGCCGGTTCTTCCACGTCTCGGTCATGTACGGCGTGAGGTCGCGGATGCCGTTCACGAAGTTCGGGTGGACGTCGGAGTCGATGATGCCGGTCTTCCTGGGGTCCGACGTGCCCGCTGCTCGCGGCGCCTCGATCGTGGTCATGTAGCTCCTCCTCGAGTTACCGCGCCCGGCCGAGCAGCGCGAGGTTGTAGTACTGGGCTCCGGAGCCGGCGCCCGCGGCGAGCGCGATCTCCGCCCGGGCGATCTGGCGGTCGCCCGCCGTGCCGCGCACCTGGTGCACGGCCTCGGCGAGCTTGAGGGTGGGCGCGCCCCAGCCGATGTGGCTGAACGACAGCAGGCCGCCGTCGGTGCAGGTGGGCAGCTTGCCGTCGGCTCCGATGCCGGTGGCCAGCGCGAAGTCCGTGCCCTCGCCCTCGCCGCAGAACCCGAGCGCCTCGAACTGGCGGGCCACCTCGAGCGAGTTGACGTCGTAGAGCTGGGCGACGTCGACGTCCGAGGGGCCGAGCCCGGCCTGCCCGAACGCCTTGCGCGCGGCCGCCGAGCCGATCGACCACACCTGCTCGTAGCGGGCCGGGTCGACGTACTGCTGCCGCAGCCACTCCATGCCCGCGCCCAGCAGCACCACCGGCGGGTGCGGCAGGTCGCGCGCCCGCTCCAGCGTCGTGACGACGACGGCAGCGCCGCCCTCCGAGGCCAGGCACAGGTCGAGCAGCGTGAACGGGTCGACGACCGGCGGCGCGGTGAGCACGTCGTCGGCGGTGTACGGGCCGCGGCCGTGCATCACGGCGGCCGGGTTCACCGAACCGGTGTTCCTGATGGTGGCGGCGATCTCGGCCATCCCCCGGCGGGCGTGCGGGAACCGGGCGAGGTGGCGCTGCGCCACCAGCGCGAAGTGCGTGGCGGTGAACGCCCCGAACGGCTCGACGAACTCGTTGCCGGGCCGGGTGTAGGCCGCGACCGTGCCACCGCCCAGCACCCCGGCCTGCCCGCCGGTGATCAGCACCGTCGTGGCCTGGCCGGTGAGGATCGCACCGGCCGCGTCGACCAGGGCGGGCACGCCCTGCGGGTAGGAGTCGCCGATCCAGCCCAGCGGGACGCCCAGCAGCGTCGACCAGTCGGCCGAACCGGGGGCGAGCTCCGTGCCGCCGGGGCCGGGCCAGCGCGCCGCGATCCCGTCGACGTCGGTGTGGCGCAGGCCCGCGTCGGCCAGCGCGAGCCTGGCGGCGTCGAGCGCCACCTGCAGGGAGTTCTTCTCCGAGCGCTTGACCTGCGGGGTCAGACCGACGCCGACGATCGCCACCTCGTCGAGCCTCATGCCGTCTCCCGGAAGGCCGGGACCGTACGGCCGTCCCGCTCCAGCCAGGTCACCTCGACGGGCGCGTCGATGGCGGGCAGCCGGCTGCCGACCAGGGTGGTGAGCATGCTCCACCCCTCGTCGAGGTCGACGATGCCGAGGTGGAACGGCACCTCCACCCCCGGCGTCGACGCCTTGTGCACGACGGTGGCGCTGTAGACCCGGCCGCACCCGGAACTCGGCTCGTAGGACCAGTTCTCCGACAGGCACTCCGGGCAGGCGATCTGCGGCGTGAAGAAGTTGCGCCCGCAGTCGCCGCACACCGGCCGCACCAGCTCGCGCCGCTCGGCCGCCGACCAGAAGCCGGCCGTCAGCTCCGTCATGCCTCGCCCACGAGAAGCAGGTGGGCGGCCTCCTTGACGGTCATGCCGACCTGCACCCCGCGCCGGGCCGCTGCCTCGTTGTGCGCGCTGATCAGGCCGTGGGCGTAGCCGAGGAACGCGTCGCCGATGGGTGCGGTGGTGCCGTCGATGCAGGCCCCGGCGAGCCCCGCCTCGTCGGCGGTCTGCAGGCCGGCGATGCCGGAGCGGTTCTTGCTCATCCCGCCGTCGTGGCAGATGAACCCCCACGGCTTGGCCTCGAGCAGGAACTTCGCGCCGCTGCGGCCGGTGTGGCCGGCCGTGACCAGGACCGAGGTGTTCTCGTCCTCGGGATAGGCCCAGACGATCGAGTCGGTGACGACGACGCGCCGGCCGCTGTCGTGGGTCTCGACGACCTCGCGGCGGACCTTGTTGCCCACCTCGGTGTCGGTCGGGTCGTTGTCGAGCAGCACGTCGGCGGCCTCGCGGACCGTCATGCCCGCCTTCACCCCGCACGTCTCGGCGATGTAGTTGACGTGCTTGACCACGCCGCTCTCGTAGAGATCGGCGCCGTTGCCCATGTCGGCCGTCATCCCGTCGGCGGTGGCGGCGGGGATGCCCAGCGCCTCCAGGTACCAGAGACCCGCGATGCCGGCGCCGTCCTTGCCGACGCAGGCGTCGTGGCCGATCACACCGCGCGGCCGGTGGATCGCGATCATCCGCGCGGGCAGCACGCCGATGTAGGAGGCGGGCACCACCACGTCGGTCAGGGTGTTGCCCGCGTCGACGTAGCGGGCGGAGTCCATCGTGACGACGCGGCGGCCGTCCCGCTCCACCACCACGTCCTGCGGGTGCTCCTGCTCCCGCTCCAGCAGTGTCTTGCCGTCCATGCGCAGGTCCTGACGTCGTCGTGCAATCCCTGATTATGATTAACAGCAGTGCCGATCCTATACGGCGTCGGCGCACATGAGAAGGCGCCGTGACCGATGATGCCGGTCACGGCGCCCAGTAGCTAGAGGAACGACGACTACAAGCCGTACATCTCCCAGCTCAGGACCTCGTCCATCTGCCGCTGGTAGTGCCGCTCGAAGTACCGCAGCGTGTCGTCCATGTGCTTGCGCATCGCGGCCTCGGCCTTCGCACCCTCGCCGGACTCGATGCCGATGCACACCTCGTCGTGCGCCTGCCAGACGATCTTGCGGAAGCGCTTGGGGTACTCGACGCCGAGCACGGTGCCGTCGGTGATCCAGTGCAGCGAGTTGATGCAGTAGCCGAAGAGCGGGTTCTCCGACCCCCAGGCCACGAGGTCGTGGAAGCGCCGGTTCTCGTCGAGGAAGGCGTCGCGGTCGTCGAGCGAGGCGCCCATGTGGTCGACCGACGCGCGCAGGTCGGCCAGCAGCCCCTGGTCCCCGCGTTCGGCGCACAGCCGCGCCGTCAGCGGCTCGAGCAGCTGCCGGGTCTCGATCACGGCCCGGAACGGGGTGTCGGCGAACTGCATGAGCAGCGCCAGCGTGCTGGCCAGGTGCCGCGAGTCCGGCGAGGTGATCACCGGGCCGCCACCGGGGCCGGGGCGGATCGTCAGCACGCCCTGCAGCTCGAGCACCCGCAGCGCCTCGCGCAACGTGTTGCGCCCGACGTTGTAGGTCTCCAGCATGTCGCGCTCGGGCGGCAGGTGGCTGCCCACCGGCAGGTTGCGGTCCTTGATCTCCTTGACGATCCGCTGCGCGATCACCGTCGCACGCTTCGGCGGCATCCCGGACGGCGCCGAACGCGGCGTCACATCCCTGCGGGTGACGGACATGTCGTGACTCCCCTGGCGTCTGTCACCGGCACGGGCCGGGGCGCTTTCCTGATTATGGTACTCAGCGATGGAGGGCCGACGTCGCGCGAGCGTCCGGACGGTAGCGTAGCGGCCCACCTCGACGGAGGATGCCGCGCCGTCACCGGCGAGGCCTCAGCTGAACACCGGCCTCGGAGAGCTCGTCGGTCATGCGCCTGCGACGTCGCGGGAGTCGAGGATGCCCTGGGCGGCCGGCAGCCAGGACGCCACGCCGGAGAAGGGCAGCGCCACGAGCGTGGCCTCCACCAGCTGCTCCTCCGACGCGCCCGCCCTGCGCGCACCACGGGAGTGGATGGCGACGAACCGTGGCTGGTACTCGGCGGCGTTGACCGCGCAGAGCAGCAGCTCCATGTCACGCGCGGGCAGTGGTGTCTCGGCCAGCGACGACTCGCGCATGAGGAAGTAGCCCTCCAGGCCGCCTGCGACCCGGTCGCCGAGCAGCTCGACGTAGTCGGGCACGAAGCCGAAGTAGCGCCGGAAGTACGCGTACGCACCGGGTACGTCGGCATCGAAGGCGGCCGTGGCCTCGGGGTCGGCGGCGGCCGGGTCGACCGGACCGTAGGCCTTGTCGGTGGCGGCGACGAACGACGCGTGCGGCGTGATGCCGCGGGAGATCAGCAGCCCGACCGAGGCACCCTCGACGTGCTCGCGGGGCACGCCCGACTTGGCGGCGGCCGCCACGAAGTGGTCGACCAGCGCCTCGTCGCGCTTGACCGCGCAGATCGCCGCGGCGAAGACCTGTTTGAGACCCGCCGGGAGCGTGCCGTCGGTGGAGATGGCGTCGGCCACGCGGGCCAGCCCCTCCACGAACTTCGGCGCCGAGACCTCGAGCCGCGGCAGCCAGGGCGCGTCGCCCACCAGCTCCGCGGTCCGTCGTCCGCCCGACGTTGCCACCATCGTGATCAGCTCCTCGTCGCCCTCGCGCTCCAGGCCTCCAGATTAGTATCATAGTATTCATGGACTTCACGGAGAAGTGGTTCGGTCTCGGCCCCGCGGAACTCGCCCTGCAGCAGGAGGCCCGCGCGCTCGCGGCCGCCGTCGCACCCTTCGCCGCCGAGGCCGACGCCATGAGCGAGATCCATCCCGGCGTGCGCGACGCGCTGCGGGAGAGCGGCCTCGCCGCCCTGATGGTTCCCGCCGCGTACGGCGGGCGCAACGACGACGTCGACCCGCTCGCCGTCTGCCTGGTGCGGGAGGTACTGATGCGTGCGTCGTCGCACCTCGACTCGATGTTCGCGCTCCAGGGCATCGGCAGCTACGCGATCACGCGCGGCGGTACCGACGAGCAGAAGGCGCAATGGCTGCCGAAGGTCGCGTCGCTCGAGACGCTCGCCGCGCTCGCGCTCACCGAGGAGCACGCGGGGTCCGACCTCAAGAACGTCTCCACGACCGTCGTCGAGAAGGACGGCGAGCTGGTCCTGAGCGGCGCGAAGTCGTTCATCTCCAACGCCGGTGCCGCCGACTTCTACGTGACGCTGGCGAAGGAGGAGGCCGGCCTCTCGCTCCTGCTCGTGCCGGCCGACTCCCCCGGCGTGAGCACCGCACCCAGCCCCGAGCTGATCGCGCCGCACGTCCTGGGCGAGGTCGTGTTCGACGACGTCGTGCTGCCGCAGGGTGCGCGGCTCGGCGCGCCCGGCAAGGCGATGCGGCTGGTGCTCGGCACGCTCGCGGTGTTCCGGGTCTCCGTCGCGGGCGCGGCGTGCGGGCTCGCGGCCGGCGCACTGGCCGAGGCCGCCCGTCACGCCACGCGGCGCGAGCAGTTCGGGCGGCCCCTGCTCAAGCACGGACCGGTGGCCCAGCTGCTCGCGGACTCGTGGAACGACGTCGAGATGGCCCGGCTGCTGACCTACCAGGCCGCCGCGCAGGCCCGCGAGGACCCGGCGGCCGCGCTGAACCGCTCGTCCATGGCGAAGGTCGCGGCGACCGAGGCCGCGAGCCGGGTCGTGGACCGCTGCGTACAGGTGATGGGCCGCTGGGGGCTCGTCGCGAACTCCCCCGTCGAGCGCTACTACCGCCAGGCCCGGCCGATGCGGGTCTACGAAGGCGCCTCGGAGGTGCTGAAGCTGGGCATCGCCACCCAGCTCTGCGCCGACCTCGACGCGATCTGACCACCCTCGTCCGTCAGCGTCCCTGCCAGCGGGGCGGGCGCTTCTCCGCGAAGGCGCGCGCGCCCTCCTGCGCGTCGGCGGAGGCGCGAACCGGTCCGATCAGCTCCTCCTGTCGCGCGAAGCGCTCGGCGGCGGTCCAGTCGGGCGCCGCCCCCATCACGGCCTTCGACGCCTGGACGGCCAGCGGTGCGTTCGCCGCGATCTCCGCGGCCAGCTCACGGGCGGCGCGCAGCGCATCACCGTCGGGCACCACGGCGTTGACGAGGCCGAGCTCGGCGCACCGGGCCGCGCTGAACGGTCGGCCGGTGAGCACGGCCTCGGTGGCGAGGTTGCGCGGGATCCGCTCGGGCAGGCGCAACATCCCGCCGCCCGACGCCACGAGCCCGCGGCGCACCTCGGGCAGGCCGAACACGGCGCTCTCCCCCGCGACGATCAGGTCGCAGGCCAGCGCGATCTCGAACCCACCGCCCAGCGCGGGACCTTCGACGGCCGCGATCAGCGGCTTGCGCGGAGGCCGGCCGACGATGCCGAAGCCGCCGCGCCGCGCGTCGACGGGCCGGTCGCCGGTCTCGGCGTAGGCGCGCAGATCCATGCCCGCGGAGAAGTACCCGCCCGCACCGGTGAGGACCCCCACGCGCAGCTCGGGATCCGCGTCGAGCTCGTCGAACGCGGCCGCGATCAGTGCGGCGGTGGCGGCGTCGACGGCGTTGCGCCGGTGCGGGCGGTTGATGGTGACGACGGCGACGCCCTCGGTGCTCGAGACGAGGACCGACGCCGCCTCCACGGCTGTCATCGGGGCGCCATCCGGATCGCGCCGTCCAGCCGGATCGTCTCCCCGTTGATCATCGGGTTCTCCAGGACGTGCACGGCGAGGGCGCCGAACTCGTCGGGGGCACCGAGCCTGCTCGGGTGCGGCACCATCGTCCCGAGCGAGTCGCGGACCTCCTGCGGGAGGCGCCCCAGCAGCGGGGTGTCGAAGATGCCCGGCGCGATCGTCGCGACGCGGATGAGCTTCGAGGCGAGGTCCCGGGCGGCGACGATCGTCATGCCGACCACACCCGCCTTCGACGACGCGTACGGGATCTGCCCGATCTGCCCCTCCCACGCCGCCACCGAGGCGGTGAGCACGATCGCCCCGCGCTCGCCGTCGACCTCGTCGGTGCGCGCCATCCGCGCCGCCGCGAGCCGCAGGACGTTGAACGAGCCGATCAGGTTGAGCTCGATGATCGCGGCGTAGTCGGCGAGCGAGCCGGGGCCGCCGTCCTTCCTCAGGATGCGCATCGCGTGCCCGCGCCCCGCACAGTGCACCACGGCCCGCAGCGGCCCCAGCTCCGACGCGACCGCCAGCGCGGGTTCGACGCCCTCCTCGGTGCGTACGTCGCCGGCGACGAACCGCGCCGTCGCCCCCAGCTCGGCGGCCACCTCGACGCCGCCGGAGCTCTCGAGGTCGAGCAGCACGACGTGCGCGCCGCCCTTCACGAGCCGCCGCGCCGTCGCGAGACCGAGCCCGGAGGCCCCTCCCGTGACGACGGCGGAGATGCCTGAGATGTCCATGCCGGTCCCTCCGCCTCAGAAACGTTCGAGCAGCATGGCGTTGGCCTGGCCGCCGGCCTCGCACATGGTCTGCAGGCCGAGCCGGCCGCCGGAGCGCTCCAGCGCGTGCAGCATGGTGGTGGCCAGCCGTGCCCCCGAGGCGCCCAGCGGATGCCCGAGCGCGATGGCGCCGCCGCACGGGTTGAGCTTCCCGGGGTCGGTGCCGAACGCGGCCTGCCAGGCCAGGGGCACCGGGGCGAACGCCTCGTTGACCTCGTAGTGGTCGATGTCGTCGACGGTGAGACCGGCCCGGTCGAGCACGCGGCGGGTGGCCGGGATGGGCGCGGTGAGCATCGCGACGGGATCGTCACCGCAGACCGCGAAGCCCCGGAACCGGGCGCGTGGCGTGAGCCCCAGCTCCGTGGCCACCCGCTCGCTCGTGAGCAGCAGGGCCGACGCACCGTCGGTGATCTGGGAGGAGTTCCCCGCCGTGACCGACCAGCGGATCTCCGGGAAGCGGTCGAGCACGGCGTCGTCGGCGAAGGCGGGTCGCAGCCCCGCGAGGCGCTCGGCGGTGGTGCCGCGGCGAATGGTCTCGTCGGCGTTCACGACGGTGCCGTCGGGGGTGGTGATCGCGACGATCTCGCGGGCGAACCCGCCCGCGTCGGCGATCTCTCCGGCCCGGCGGTGCGAGCGGGCCGCGTAGTCGTCGAGCTGCTCGCGGGAGAGCTTCCAGCGGGCGGCGACCAGCTCGGCCGCCACGCCCTGCGAGACGAGTCCCGGTGCGTACCGTGCCGTGACCGACGGTCCGTACGGGTCGGCGCCCAGCCGCGCGGATCCCATCGGGACACGGCTCATCGACTCGACGCCCGCGACGACGACGATGTCGTAGGCGCCTGCGGCGATGCCCTGCGCCGCGAAGTGCACGGCCTGCTGGCTCGAGCCGCACTTGCGCTCCACCGTGACGGCCGGGACGTGCTCGGGCAGACCCGCGGCGAGCCACGCCATCCGCCCCACCCCGCCGGACTGCTCGCCGGCCTGGCTCACGCAACCGGTGACGACGTCGTCGACCCGGCCGGGATCGACCCCGGTGCGCTCCAGCAGCGCGGCGATCGTCTGCGCGAGCAGGTCGACGGCGTGCACGCCCGAGAGCGCACCTCCCGGCCTGCCCCGGCCCATCGGCGACCGCACCGCGTCGATGACGACGGGCCCGTTCACGACGGCACGCCTTCGACGGCACCCGTGTACGCCTGCATCAGCCGCTCCTGTGAGGTGAACTCCGACGCGGGGCCGGACGCCTTGACCTGTCCGCCCGCGAGCACATGGACCCAGCCGCAGTGCTCCAGCGCGATCGACGGGTTCTGTTCGACGATCACGGCCGGGACGTCGGCGAAGAGGACGTCGAGCCGGCTGTACAGCTCCTTGATCAGGATCGGCGCGAGTCCCAGCGACATCTCGTCGATCAGCACGAGCCGCGGTCGCTGCACGACGGCCCGCCCGATCGCGAGCATCTGCTGCTCCCCGCCGGAGAGGAATCCCGCGCGGACGCCGAAGCGGTCCCGCAGCCGCGGGAACGCCTCCAGCACCATGGCGATGTCGTCGTCGACGTCGCGGCCGCCGCGTGTGTAGGCCGCGGTGCGCAGGTTCTCCTCGACCGTGAAGTCCGGGAACACCCGCCGCCCCTGCGGCACGTGCGCGACCCCGCGCCGGACGATCTCGTCGGGCCGCAGCCCCAGCAGCGACCCGCCGTCGAGGGTGACCTCGCCGGTGCGGGCCTCGACGAGACCCGAGACCACGCGCAGGGTGGTCGTCTTGCCCGCACCGTTGGGTCCGAGCACGGCGACGCGTTGGCCGGGCCGCACCGTGAGGTCGATGCCGTGCAGCACGCTCGACCGGCCGTAGCCGGCCGTGACGCCGCGGAGGACCAGCCCCCCACTCCGCCCGTCGCCGATTCCCGGGTCAGCTGCCAAGGTAGGCCTCCACGAAGTCGTCCTGCCGCCGGACCACGGCCGGCACGTCGTCGGCGATGACCCGGCCGAAGTTGAGCGCCACCACCCGGTCGGCGACCCGCATGACCAGCTCGATGTTGTGCTCGACGAGCACGACGGTCGCGCCGACGTGGCGGCTGTGCACCAGCACGCGCCCGACCAGGTCGTCGCCCTCGTCGGGGGTCAGGCCGGCCGCCGGCTCGTCGAGCAGGAGCAGCCGGGGGCGCGCGACCACGGCCCGCGCGACGTCGACGCGTTTCTGCACGCCGTAGGCGAGATTCTCCACGCGCTCGTCGACGAGGTCGGCGAGCCCGAGGATCTCGGCGGTCTCCATCGCCGCTGCGCGCATGCGCGCCTCGCCGCGCACGAACGGCGGCAGCCGCAGCACCTGGCTCGTCGGACCGTATCCGGCCGTGGAGTGCTGGCCGATCATGAGGTGGTCGAGCACCGTGAGCCCCTCGTGCAGGCTGAGGTTCTGGAACGTGCGCCCCACGCCGAGCCCGCGGCGCTGGGCGGGGCGGCGGGTGCGCAGTGCCTGCCCGTCGACGGTGATCGTGCCCGCCTCGACCGGCGCGAATCCCGAGATGGCGTTGAGCAGCGTCGTCTTGCCGGCGCCGTTCGGGCCGACCAGCCCGACGACGGAGCCCGGCGCCACGTCGATCGACACCCCGTCGACGGCGGTGACGCCACCGAAGGCCACCCGCACGTCGGAGACGGTGAGGCCGACGCCGTCCGCCTGCGGTGTGTCGTCGGTGGTGGCCCGGGCCAGCTGGGCCTCGACGAGCGTCGCGGTCGGTTGCAGCTCGACGGCGGCGGGTGCGGTGCGACGACGTCCGGGCCCGAACCGGCGCCACAGCATCACCACGCCACCGGCGAAACCCTCGGGGAAGAACAGCATGATCAGGACGAACACGCCGCCGAAGATGATGTAGCGGAACTCCCCCGTCGCGCGCAGCACCTCCGGCACGCCCTCGACGAAGACCGAACCGAGTGCGGCGCCCCAGAGGTAGCGCTGGCCGCCGATGATCGCGATGACGAGCGTGATGATCGAGAGATCGAGGGTGAAGTCCTGCGGCGAGACGTAGTTGACCGCGTGCGCGTAGAGCACACCCGCGCACCCGACCATCGCACCCGAGACGCCGAACGCGCCGACCTTCTGCCAGCCCAGTGACATCCCGAGGCTCGACGCGGCCAGCGGGCTCGTCCGCACCGCGTTCCACGCCCTCCCCTGCCTGCCCCGCAGCAGGTTGCGGGCGAACAGCAGGGACACCCCGGTCATCGCCAGCGTGATGTAGAGCAGCCCGAGCGGGGTGTACGTGGAGCCGAAGAGTGTCGGCGGCGGGACCTGCGTACCGGCTCCACCGCCCGTCAGGTCGCTCCACTCGAAGTAGATCTGCTGCGCGACGACGCACAGGGCGAGCGTCGCGATCGCGAGGTAGAGGCTGCCGATGCGCAGCGACGGGAGCCCGATCACCACACCGATCAGGCCGCCGACGACGACGCCGGCGACGAGCTCGCCCTGCAGGCCCCAGGACGTGTTCGCCGCGACGGCGACCGCCGCGTAGACGCCGGCGCCCAGCAGCGCGGCGTGCCCGACCGACGGCTGGCCCGCCGCCCCGAACAGCACGGTGTGGCTGGCGCCGATGATCGTGAAGATCACGACGATCGTCACGACGTAGACCTGGTAGGTCGTCAGCCCGCCGGCCAGGCCGCAGACGAGCAGCAGCACGACGAGCCCGATGACCACGTCCTTGCCGGGGACCCGGCGCAGTGCGCTCACCGGGTCACGCCCGCTGCGCCGAGAGGCGGCCGAACAGGCCAGCGGGTCTGATCATGAGCACCACGAGGATGATCAGCACGGGGAGCACGATCGTCACCGCCCGCGGGGCGTAGGAGATCGAGAGCGCTTCGAGCACGCCGAGGATGAACCCGCCCGCCACGGCACCGGGGAGGCTCGACAGGCCGCCGAGCACCGCGGCGGTGAACGCCGAGATGAAGGTGCCCTGCAGGAAGCCGACCGACAGGACCGACACCGACGCCACCATGATCGCCGCCACCAGACCCAGCAGGCTGGAGATGATCCAGGTCCAGCGCGACACGGTCCGGGCGGGCACACCCATCAGCGCGGCGGCCTGGGGGTCCTGGGCGAAGGCCCGCATCCCGATGCCGAGGTTGGTGTAGCGCAGCACGAGCGCGATCGCGGCGGTGCTCGCGACGGCGATGGCGAGGATCACCAGCCGGGTGAGGTCGATGGTGACCCCGCCGACGTCCCACGCCCCGGTGGGCAGCGGTGCGTTGATGTTCTGCACCCCCGATCCGAAGAAGATCTGGGTCGCGTTGTTGAGCAGGATGTCCAGGCCCATGGTGGCGAGGACCAGGCGGAAGAGGTCGCCGCCGCCGAGCGGGCGCACGATGCCGCGCTCCACCGCCCAGCCGAGCGCGACCGCCCCCAGCGCGGCGACGAGCAGCCCGGGGCCCCAGCCCAGCCCGAGCACGGTGCCGACCTGGAAGAAGAGGAAGGCGCAGAACGCGCCCATCGACGCGGTCGCGAAGTTGACCGTGTCCATCGTCTTGAAGATCAGCGCGATGGAGAGCGCGAGCAGCGCGTACACCCCACCTGTCATGAGCCCGGTGACGAGCGCCTGCAACAAGCCGCTCATGCTCTTCCTCCCACCGCTGTGCGTCTCACCTTGAGCTGATAATCATATACAGAGATATGAGCGGTGCGGAACCCTTGCGCATGCCACCCGTCCCTCATAATGTGCGCCTACCATTATCATAGATTCTCGTTGAGGAGAGTCCCATGCGTCGAGTGTTGGGCCTGGTCGCAGCAGCGGCCGCCATGAGCGTGGTCGCGGCCTGCGGTGGCGCGACGGTCTCGTCATCCGGCCAGTCCGGCGGTGGTGCCACTGCGCCGGGCGTCACCGACAGCACGATCACCTTCGGCATGGTCACCCCGCTGACCGGCCCCTTCGCCGCCCTCGGCGTCGACGGCCGTGCGGGCGCCGAGGCGTTGATCAACTCGGTGAACGCCGCGGGGGGTGTCAACGGCCGCAAGCTCGCCCTGTCCGTGCAGGACGACCAGTACGACCCGAAACAGGCCGTGGCCGGTGCCCGCTACTTCGCCAGTCAGGAACCGGTGCTGGGCATCTGGGGCAACAACGGCACCGCCACCACCCTCGCCGGCCTCCCGACGCTCGAGACGTCGGGCACGCCGCTGCTGTTCCCGATGGCGCTCTCGGTGAAGTTCGCCGCCTACGACCGGTCGTTCGCCTCGATGCTGCCGCTCTCCCCGCAGTTCGAGCTGTTCTCGAACTGGGTCGCCACGCAGCCCACGCTGGCCGCCGGCAAGTGGGCCGTGCTCTACCAGAACGACGGCACGTCCGCCGAGGTCGTCGACGGGTTCAAGAAGGGCCGGACGCCCGTCACCGCGGACGCGAACTTCGAGCGGACCGCCACCACCTACGCACCGCAGTTGCAGCGCCTGCAGCAGGCCGGCGTCACCGACATCGTGTTCATCGGCAACTCGAACCAGCTGTCGGTGGCCATCAAGGAGGCGGCCCAGACCGGCTACAAGGTGGGGTGGTACTCCTCGCTCGGCAACACCGGGCCCGACCTCGCGAAGCTCACCGGGCCGCTCGCCGAGGGCGTCGTCACGATCAACCCGTACGCCCCGCCGGCCAGCGACCTGCCCGGTACCGACGAGTTCCGCGCCGCCATGGACAAGTACGAGCCCGGCAAGAACCAGAGCATGTTCGCGCTCAACAGCTGGGTCGGCGGCAAGATCATCGTCGACGCCCTGAAGCGGGCCGGCAAGGACGTCACGACCGAGTCGTTCCTCCAGGCGCTCGACAGCACCCGCGGTCTCGACCTGGGCGGGATCATGCCGCCCGTCACGCTCGCGGACGGCAAGCACACGGCCAGCACCTGCATCACACTCGCCACCGTGACCGGCGGGGTCTTCCGCGCCAGCGGCGAGCCCGTCTGCCAGTGAGACCCGTCGTCGTGGTGGGGGCGGGCCTCGCCGGGCTCGCCACCGCCGTCGCCGCCGCCGAGCGCGGGCACCCCGTCACCGTCCTGGAGAAGGGGGATCGCGTCGGCGGCGCGGCGGCGTTCTCCGGCGGGCAGGTGTGGGTGGCCGCCAACCACGTCGAGGCCCGGGAGGGCATCGCCGACGACCTCGCCGACGCCGAGCGCTACGTCCGGGCCGTCGGGGCGTCGCACCCGGAGCTCGTCGACGACGTCGCGCTGCGCCGCTGGCTCACCGAGGCACCCCGCGCGGCGGAGTGGTTCGAGCAGGTCGGAGCCGTGCGGTGGGAGATCATCCCGGACTATCCCGACTACTACCAGGACGCGCCGGGCGCCCGGACGACCGGCCGCTACCTCACGGCCGTCTTCGACGCGTCGAAGCTGGGACGCTGGCGGGAACGACTGCGCGTCTCGCCGCACTTCCCGGTCGGCACCACCTACGGCGACATGCTCGACGCCGGGCTGCGCGCCTCCGCGTTCGGGGCGGCGCGTGAGGCCGGTGGGATCGCCCGGGAGGACCTGTACTCGTTCGGCACGGGGGTCGTCGCGGGCTTCCTGGCCGCCGCGGTGGCCCGGGAGGTGCCGATCCTGACCGGGCACGCCGCGGTGGAGCTGGTGGTCGAGGGCGATCGCGTCGTCGGGGTCGTCGCGCAGACGCCGGGCGGCCGACGCCGGTTCGACGGCGCCGTGGTGCTCGCGACCAGCGGCTACGACTGGGACGACGACCTGGCCCGCGAGTACCTCGGCCTGGAGCCGGAGGACCGGGGCAGCGTCGCCCCGCGCACCCTCACCGGCGACGGCATCCGGCTGGCCGGGCAGGCCGGCGGTGCGGTGACGGTCATCCCCGGCAACCGGGTGCCCGTCCAGGTCGGGTATCCCGTCGACACCGAGCCCGGCTTCCAGGTGGCTCGCGAGCACTCTCTGCCGCACACGTTCGTCGTCGACACCACGGGTCGGCGGTTCTGCGACGACGCCGTCTACTGGGAGATCACCAATGCGGTGCTCACCCCGGGCAGCCCGCACCTGCCGTGCTTCATGATCTGGGACGAGCGCCACCACGCCCGTTACGGTTTGGGGCCGACGCCGCCCGGCGGCTCCTATCCGGACGGTCTCGTCGCGTCCGCGCCGACGCTCACCGAGCTCGGCGCGCGCCTCGGGATCGACGGGGCGGAGCTCGCCCGCACCGCGGAACGCTTCTCCGCCGACGTCGCGCACGGGTCGGATCCGCTGTTCGGCCGCGGCACCAACGCCACCTGGCAGCGATTCCAGGGCGACCCGGCGCAGTCACCGCACCCCAACCTCGGCCCGGTCGACACCCCGCCGTTCTTCGGGATGCGGCTGCGGATGGTGAGCACCGGGATCGGGCTCACCGGCATCGCCGTCGACGCGGACGGCCGGGTACGGGACAAGGACGGCCGCACGATCGACGGCCTGTACGCGGCGGGGGCGGCGGCGGCGTTCTCGAGCTCGGGGGCGGCCTACAACAGCGGCTTCTCCCTCAGCCGGGCCGTCACCCTGGCCCTACTGGTGGCCGAGTCACTCTGATCGTGCCTCGCGGTCGGCGGCGCCCGCGGTGCCGGCGACGCGGAGTTCCGTCTTGCGGGTCTTGCCCGACGGGGTCATCGGCAGTTCGGCGGCGATCCGGACGTACCGCGGCACCGCGAAGGCGGGCAACCGCGGTTCGCACCACGCCCAGACGTCGGCGGCGCTGACCGCGGCCCCCTCGGCGGGCACGACGACCACCAGCAGCTCGTCCTCGCCCGCCTCGGCGTCGGCGGGCACCCCGACCACCGCGCAGTCGACGACGTCGGGGTGGGCCAGGATCGGCTGCTCCACCTCGAACGAGCTGATGTTCTCACCGCGGCGACGCAGGGCGTCCTTGAGCCGGTCGACGAAGTAGTACCAGCCCTCGGCGTCGCGACGCAGGCCGTCGCCGGTGTGGAACCAGAGGTTGCGCTGGGCCTCGACGGTCCGTTCGGGCATCCCGTAGTAGCCCGACGTCATCGTGAAGGGCAGATGCGCGCGGACCACCAGCTCCCCCACCTCGCCGACGGGCACCTCCTCGTCGGTGTCCGGGTCGACGAGCCGGACGTCGAAGTAGTCCCCGACGAGCAGTCCGGCCGCACCGGGCGGCCGGTCCGCGCCGTACGGAGTCAGGATCGGCATCGCGATCTCGGTGAGCCCGAAGTTCTCGACGAACGCCTCGATGCCGAACCGCTCGCGGAAGTCGGGCGCGACCGACGTGGCCAGCGGCACGGCGTAGAGGCAGCGCAGCGGGTTGTCGGCGTCGTCGGGGCGGCGGGGCTGCTTGTGCACCCAGTCCATCATCACGCCGATGAAGTTGGTGACGGTCACGGCGCTCGCGCGCAGCTGGTCGACCCACCGGCTCGCGCTGAACCGCTGCTGCAGCACGAACCGGGCTCCCACGATCATCGCCGGGTAGGCGGCCAGGAACTGCGCGTTGCCGTGGAAGAGCGGCCCGACGGCCATGTGCGCGTCGGCGTCGGTGAGCCGGCAGAGCGAGACGCACTCTTCGGCGAAGAAGTAGAAGTGGGCGTGGGGCATCATCACGCCCTTGGACAGGCCGGTGGTGCCGCTGGTGAACAGGACGGCGGCGAGGTCGGCCGGTCCGACCGCCGGCAGCTGCGCGGGTCGCTCGGCACCCGTCAGCGCGGTGAACGGCTCCGCCGCCCACCCGGCCGCCCGGAGCGTCGCGATCGCCTCCTCCCCGTCACCGAGGACGTAGAACCGGCGGATGCCCTTCGCCGCCTCCAGCTCGAGGAGGTGACCGACGTACTCCGGGTCGACGACGGCCGCGACCGGCTCGACGGTGCGCACCTGGTGCTCCAGGAACGTGCCGCGGTAGGCGGTGTTGATCGGCACCTCGACGAGCCCCGCCACCGCGGCGCCGAACCACGCGAGCAGGAACTCCAGGCTGTTCGCCGCCATGATCAGCACCCGGTCGCCCGGCGCACAGCCGCCGTCGAGCAGCCCGCCACCGACCCGTTCGGCGACGTCGAGGGTCTCGGCGTAGGTCAGCCGGGCCCCCTGGAACGGCACGTCGAGGAACGTCCGGTCGGCGTGGGTGACCGCCCGGTCGCGCAGCACCGCGGGCAGCGTCCACGTGCGACGGTCGGGGTAGGTCAGGCGGAGGTCGTCGTAGGTGCGCATCACCGGAACCGCGGCTTCCGCTTCTCCATGAAGGCCGCGGCGCCCTCGCGCATGTCGTCGGAACCGATGGCCTGCACGAGCATGCCGAGGCCGCTGACGTAGGAGTCGCGGCAGGCGTTCCACCAGACGTTGGAGCTCATCTTGGCGATCTCCAGGTAGCGCGGGGAGAGCTCGAGCAGCTCGTCGGCCCAGCGGGTGACCTCGGCCTCCAGCTCGTCGTCGTCGACGACGGCGTTGATCCAGCCCAGCTCCGCCGCCTGGTCGGCGGTGTAGCGGCGGCACATCATCGACACCTCCTTGGCCCGCTTCTCCCCCACCGAGATCGCCAGCAGGTTGGTGCCGCCGAGCACGGGCGCACTGCCCACGCGGGGCCCGGTCTGGCCCAACTTGGCGCTGCGCGCGGCGATCGCCAGGTCGCACGCCACCACCAGCTCGTTGCCACCGCCGGCCGCGGCGCCGTTGACGGCGGCGATGACGGGTCTCGGCGAGGTGCGGATCGCCTCGAACAGGTCCAGCGAGGCGAAGAACATGCCCCGCAGCTCGCCGGGGTCCGGGTCGGCGAGGTTGGCGAGATAACCGCCCGCGCAGAACGCCCGCCCCGTCCCGGTGATCACGATGACGCCCGCGTCCGCGGCGTCCTTCACCGAGCGGGTGACGGCGGCACCCATCGCGGCGTCGTAGGCGTTCATCCGGTCCGGCCGGTTGAGCCGGATCCAGGCGACGTCGCCGCGCCGCTCGGTGACCACATCGTCGTCCATACCTGATTACTATCACCCTGGATTGCCGGCGACAACGACGTGGAGGAACCCATGGACCTGGAACAGCGGATCAGGCGGCTCGAGGACCGCGCGGAGCTGCAGGAGCTCGTGGCCGTCTACGGTCGCCGGATCGACGACCGCGACATCGAGGGCATCGCCGACCTGTACACCGAGGACGCGATGTTCGACTCCACCGACGGCCCGATCTCCGGCCGCGAGCCCGTCATCGCCTACTACCGCCGCCAGCTGGACCGCTACGGGATGACCTACCACTACCCGCACAGCCACACGATCGAGTTCACCGGGCCCGACACCGCCACGGGTGTCGTGTCCGCGCACGCGGAGCTCGCGATCCTGCCCACCCCGTTCGTCGTGGCGCTGCGCTACGTCGACGCCTACCGTCGCGAGGAGGGGCGCTGGAAGTTCGTGAGCCGGCGGGCCCTGCAGCTCTACGCGGCGCCGCTGGCCGAGCTGCCGGACGTCCTCGCCACCACGCAGCGCCGCCGCTGGCCCGGCACCGAGCCCACCGGGGCCGACATCCCGGAGAACCTCGACACCTGGAAGGCCTACGTGGGCTGACCGGTCATCCACGCACGACGTGCACGCGCGCGAGCACGCGCTCCGTGCCGAAGACCAGGCCCGCCAGGGCCGCGCGGTCGCGCTCCGCGGCGGCCGAGACCAGGTGGGCGCGGGCGGTGGTCTCGTCGGGGAACCAGAGCGCCTCGACGGCGTCGAACACGCCCGGGACGTCCGTGAGCCGCACGAAGGCCTCGACGGCCTCGGCGGCACCGCCGCGCCCCGGCTCGGCCAGCACGGACGCGAGGGCCTCGGGGTCGCCGCGCAGGAACGTGAGCAGCCGGACGCACCCGGGCCGCAGCGGCACCGGCTGGCCGATCCGGCGCGTGTAGAGGGCCCCGCCGCGGGTGCGGTCGACGAAGCGCCGCTCGTCGGCCCGGCCCTGGTCCAGGTAGTGCTCGGTGGCGAACGCCGCGTCGAACGCGCACCGGTCGGCGGCGTCGAACTCCGAGCAGGCGTCGAAACCCGGCCACGGCAGCGAGTCCGGCAGCGCATGGTTCTGCCAGTACCGCACGAGCCCGGGGAGCTCGCCGATCAGCGGCCCGTGCCGGTCACGCCAGTGCTCCTGGAACGTCCCGACCGAGAGGCCGGGCAGCCGCGGCGCGAGCCCGAAGCGCGTGATCATCCCTGGAGCAGCAGGTGGGCTGCCTGCTTCGCGGGCATGCCGATCTCGACCCCGCGGTGGTGGGCGGGCCGGTTGACCGCGCTGATCACGCCGTCGTGGTAGCTGGAGAGGCCGTCCCCCATGCGTGCGGTGCGCGCGTCGACGGTGGCTCCCGCCAGCCCGTCGGCCTCGACGACGGCGAGCCCGGCCATGCCGGAGTCGTCGCGCCCGCGGCCGCCGTCGGAGCAGATGAAACCCCACGGGTGCACCGAGCGCAGGTAGGGGACGGCGCTGCGCCCGGTGTGCCCCGCGGTGACCAGCACGGTGCGGTCGCGGTCGGCCTCGGTGCCGAAGGCGATCGAGTCGGTGCACACGACGGCCCGACCGGCCGGGCCCTCCTCCACCACGGTCCGGTTGGTCACCTCGTCGGGTGCGCGGAGCACCGGGTCGGTGCGCAGGAGCACGAGTGCCGCGTCCCGGACGGTCATCCCGGCCGCCACCCCGCAGGCGGCGGCGATCGCGTTGACCCGGCTGACCACCCCGTGCTCGACGACGTCGACCCCGTCGCCGAGCAGGATCGTCGCGACGTCGGCGGTGGCGGCGGGGATGCCGAGCGCCTCGTAGAACCACAGTCCCGCGATGCCCGCGCCCTCCGGGCCGATGCCGCAGTCGAGGCCGATGGCCGCCCGCGGCCGCCGGTCGGCGACGAACCGCGCGGGCAGCACGCCGGAGTAGGAGGCGCTGACGACGACGTCGCGGCCGGTGTTGCGCTCGTCGACGTGGTACGCCGAGTCGATCGCGACGACCCGGCCCCGCGGGTCGTCGACCATGACGGTCTGCAGGTCCATTCTCTGATGATAGTACGCATTGATACTCCGGATGCCCTGCCGCAGGCGCGGACGGTCGACCACTCTGCCGCCGTACCCGTGTCAACCCTGGTCCGTTCCTCCGATCTCTGATAACAATTGCCCTCCACATCGTGAACGGCCGTGCTCCCGGAGAGGTGAGTGGCGCCCATGAAACCCGCCGCGTTCGAGTACCTGTCACCGACCTCGATCGAGGAGGCCGTGCAGGCGCTGACCGACCCTGACGACGGCGACACCAAGGTCCTCGCCGGCGGTCAGAGCCTGGTGCCCCTGCTCAGCCTGCGACTCGCCCAGCCGGCCCGGATCGTCGACATCAACCGCATCCCGGGGCTCGGCGAGATCACCGAGTCCGGCGGCGTGCTGACGATCGGCACGCTGGTCCGGCAGCGGAGCGCCGAGCACTCCGACGTGGTGCGCCGCGCGTGCCCGCTGATGGCCGAGGCGCTCCCGCACATCGGCCACACCGCGATCCGCAACCGCGGCACCGTCGGCGGCAGCATCGCCCACGCCGATCCCGCCGCCGAGCTGCCCACCGTCGCGGCCTGCCTCGACGCGGAGCTGGTGGCCCGGGGTCCGCGCGGCGAGCGGGTCATCCCGGCCGCGGAGTTCTTCACCGGCTTCTTCACCACCGCCCTCGCCGAGGACGAGATCCTCACCGCGGTGCGGATCCGCTCGGCGGCCCCGGGCACCGGCGCCGCCTACGAGGAGGTGTCGCGCCGACACGGCGACTTCGCCATGGCGGGTGTCGCCGCCGTCGTCCGCCTCGACGGCGACGTCGTCGCGGAGGCCCGCATCGCGATCTCCGGTGTGGACCTCGTTCCGGTCCGTGCGGGCAAGGCCGAAGCCGCGCTCGTCGGCCGCGTCGTCGACGAGCCCACGCTCGTGGCGGCCGCCGAGGCGGGCGTCGCCGACCTGCACCCCTCGGCGGACCTGCACGGGTCCGCCCCCTACCGCAAGCACCTCGCGGGCGTCCTGATCCGCAAGGCCGTGCGCACCGCCGCCCAGCGAGCCCGGGAGAGCCGATGAACAACGGGAACACCACACGGGAGATCACCCTCACCGTCAACGGCCGGAAGCGGACCGTCACCATCGAGGTGCGGCGCACGCTGGCCGACTTCCTGCGCGAGGACCTGGGCCTCACCGCCACGCACCTCGGCTGCGAGCACGGCGTCTGCGGGGCGTGCACCGTGATCGTCGACGGCGCCACCGAGCGCTCGTGCACCCAGCTCGCCGTGCAGGCCGACGGCCGCGAGGTGACCACCGTCGAGGGCCTCAACGGGCCGAACGGCGAGCTGCACCCGGTGCAGGAGGCGCTGCGCGACCACCACTCGTTCCAGTGCGGCTTCTGCACCCCCGGCTTCGTGATGGCGATCCACGGCATGGTCGAGGAGAAGAAGGCGGGGCGCCCGTCGCCCTGCTCGCGCGCGGAGATCCGCGAGGAGCTCTCGGGCAACATCTGCCGGTGCACCGGCTACCAGTCGATCATCGACGGCGCCGAGGCGGCACTCGCCGCGGGCGCGGGGAAGGAGTCCTGATGGCCGGCGGAAGCGCGATCTCGGGGCTCGTCGGAGCCCGGGTCCACCGCAAGGAGGACCGCACCATCCTCACCGGTGCCGGCCGCTACGTCGACGACGTGCAGGAACGCGGCATGCTCCACTGCCACTTCCTGCGCAGCACCGTGGCGCACGCCCGGATCACGGGCATCGACGTCGAGGCGGCGCGCGGGCTGGAGGGTGTCGTCCGGGTCTTCACCGGCGCCGACATGAGCGCCATCACCGAGGACCTCAACTTCGCCCAGCCCATCCCCGGGCTCCACAGCCCGGCCTACCCGGCCATCGCCCACGACGTCGTGCGGTACGTCGGCGAGCCGGTGGCGCTGATCGTGGCGGAGAGCCGCTACCTCGCCGAGGACGCCGCAGCGCTGATCGAGGTCGAGTACGACCTGCTCGACCCGGTGGTCAGCACCACCGCCGGACTCGCCGACGGTGCGCCCCAGCTGTTCGAGGACGTCCCCGGCAACGTCGTGCACGCCGACGAGCAGCTCTTCGGCGACATCGAGGCCGCCTTCGCGCAGGCCGACCACGTGGTCACCGACTCCCTCGACCAGCACCGCTGGGCCTGCAACCCCATGGAGACCCGGGGCGGCGTCGCCACCTACGACCGGGGCAGCGGACAGCTCACCTACGAGGCGTCGACCCAGACGACCCACACGCTGCGGTTCCTGCTCGCCGGGTGGATCCGGCAGCCGATCCACCAGCTGCGCGTCACCGCCAACAACATCGGCGGCGGCTTCGGCCTGAAGTTCTCGATCTACCGCGAGGACGTGGCGCTGTGCGCCGCCGCGAAGGCCATCGGCGGCACCGTCAAGTGGATCGAGGACCGCAACGAACACCTCGTCGCGGCCGGCGCCGCCCGGGAGGAGCAGCTCACGCTCGAGGCCGCGGTCAAGGCCGACGGCACCCTGCTCGGCCTGCGCGTGACGATGCTGCTCGACGCGGGCGCCTATCCGATCAACCCGCCGGCCACGGTCTACGCCGGCCTCGTCCGCACCACCCTGCCCGGCCCGTACAAGCTGCCCGCCTACCAGTTCAGCCACAAGATCGTGGCGACGAACAAGGCGTCCTACATCTCGCTGCGCGGGCCCTGGGCCGTCGAGACGCTGGTGCGCGAGCGGCTGATGGACAAGATCGCCTCGACCTGCGGGATCTCACCCGTGGAGGTACGGCGCCGGAACCTCATCACGCTCGACGACCAGCCGACCAAGATGGTCACGAACGTGACACTGGAGTGCGTCACCGCGGCCGAGACGTTCGAGAAGATGATCGGGATGGTCGACCTCGACGAGGTGCGCCGCGAGCAGGAGGCGGCGCGCGCCGAGGGCAGGCTGCTCGGGTTCGGGGTCGGCACGTTCATCGAGCCGGCGCCCGGCACCCAGGAGTTCTGGGCCGCCGTCGGCTTCCCGTTCGGTGCCGAACCGCTCCGCATCCGGATCGAGATCGACGGCAAGGTCACGGCGTTCACCCCGCAGACCCCGCACGGCCAGAGCCACGAGACCACGCTCTCGCAGCTCATCGGCGACGAGCTCGGCGTCGGGATGGACGACATCCGCATCGTGTACGGCGACACCGACGCCACCCCGTTCTCGATGCTGGGCACCGGTGGCAGCCGCGCCGCGACGATGGCCAGCGGTGCCGCGGTCTACGGGGCGCGCGAGCTGCGCACCCGCGTCCTCGACATCGCCTCGCACCTGCTGGAGGCGAGCGTCGATGACCTGGAGATCGTCGACGGGATCGTCTCGGTGAAGGGCGCGCCGGGCGCCTCGGTGCCCCTGGGCCAGATCGCGATGGGGTGCTGGCTCGCCCCCGACCAGATGCCGGAGGGCACCAACACCGAGCTGGAGTACGTCGCCAGCTACGACGGCGAGGGCGGCGGGTTCTCCCAGGCCAGCCACGCCTGCTGGGTGGAGATCGACCAGGAGACCGGCAAGGTCGAGGTCACGCGCTTCCTCGTCGTCGAGGACTGCGGGCGCATGATCAACCCGGCGGTCGTCGAGGGCCAGGTCGTGGGCGGTGTCGCCATGGGTCTGGGCGGGATGCTGCTGGAGCACTCCGCCTACGACGCGGAGGGCCAGTTCCTCTCGGCGACGTTCATGGACTATTTGATGCCCTCGGCGCCCGAGGTGCCCGAGGTCGAGATCGAGCACCTCGAGTTCGAGTCGGACAAGGTGATCAGCTCGCGCGGCGTGGGCGAGGGTGGCACGGTGCTCGCGCCGGCCGCGCTGCTCAACGCGATCGACGACGCGCTCGCGCAGGTCGGCCGCGGCCGGGTGATGGCCACGCCGGTCACCCCGACGCGGATGCTGGAACTGCTCGGGGTGATCGAGAAGGCGTGACCGCACGGTAGGCGGACCGTCGTCGCTGTCCCGCGTCGCGGAGCAGCGCTGACGGTCCGCTCAGCCGGTGATCGCCGGCGTGGCCACATCACGCGAGGCGGCCGCGGCGATGTAGGCAGCGTGTCGTCCGCACAGTCGGCGATCCCGACGCGCTCGGCGACGGACGCCCGGGCCACGGGTGGCCGCGCCGCCGACGAGGACGTCGGCCGTCCCCAGTCATGGCGCCCCGACCGGTACGGCGTCGGGATCGCCGTCGGGGTTCCACGGCGTGACGACCGCGTCCGCGGCCGAACGGAACCGCTCGGGCAACTCGTCGACCATGTCGATGGCCATCGACAACCGCCCGTACCCGACGAAGGCGGCCACGTTCATGCCCAGCTCCACGATCTCGGCCTCCGAGAAGTGCGAGCGAAGATCGGCGAACAGGGCGTCGTCGATGCTCAGGTGGTCGGTCGCCATCCGGTCGGCGAAGCGCAGAGCGCTGCGTTCCGCGTCACTGAGGTCGGGCGCCTCGTCGGGACTCGCGAGCTGACAGACCAGGCCCTCGTCCACGCCGTCCGCGGCGCCGTCGCGGTAGCGGACCGCCATGCAGCTCCGGCACTGGTTGTGGAACGCCACGCGCAGGCGCACCAGCTCCACGAGTCGGCGGCTGAGCAACCCGGGCCTGCGCAGCTCGGCCATGTAGGTCGCGTAGGCCTGTGCGAGCGCGGGCCGGTGCGCGTAGATGCGCAGGTTGCCCAGCTCGAGCGGGGTCTTGTCGTCGGCACCGAGCTGGGTGCGCAGCGCGGCGGGGAACTCCTCGGCGGCGAGCATCCGGATCCTGGCCATCGCGTCAGGCCCGCAGGAGTGGGACGACCTGCGGCCCGGAGCGCTCCACGTCGGTCCGGTGGTCCTGGAGCGTCACATCACCGACGATGCGCGGGAAGCTCATCGCAGGGAGGGCGAGACCGAGCTTCATGGCGCTCCATCCACGTCGACGAGTGTGCGTTCACGGTTCGAATGCATGATAACAATAACCCTGGAACAGGCAACCGTTGTCCCTGACCGGCTGCTCTCCGGGCAGCGACGGCCCTCCGGCGGGGCCGCGTCACGGCCCGCCGATCGCGAACTGCGATCGTCCATCTCGAGCGTGTCCCGTCTGTGCGCAACACCCGGCGTGATCAACACGATGAGGTCCAGTAGGCCGCAACGGGCCCCGGGTTCGCCGGCGCGCCACGCGGCCGCACGAATACCGGGTCCCACCCGGCCACGGCATTCGACGGACGAAGGACGAAGGAAGGTCAACCATGGGAATGGCGGAGTCGCACGGCTCGCCCCATCCGGCGGCGCCCGCGGCGAGCGACCCCGGCCCGAGCACCTCGCCGCGTCCCTCGCGCGCCGTGATCGAGCAGGTGCGACGGTCGTGCGAGCTGGTGGCCGCCCGGCCGGTGCTGCTGGCCGAGACGTTCTACCAGCAGCTGTTCCTCATGGCCCCGCACGTCCGGGCGATGTTCCCGGCGGACATGACCGGACAGATGCAGAAGATGAGCGACACCCTGCTCACCGCGATCACGTCCCTGGCCGGCCAGGACACCGAGGAGCTGGAGGCGGCACTGCGTCGCCTCGGGGCCCAGCACCGGTCGCACTACGGCGTCGAGACCGACCACTACGTCTACGTCGGGCACGCCCTGACCAGGGCGGTTCGCGACCTGACCGGAGCGCAGTGGTCGGGCTCCTTGAGCTCGGCGTGGATCGCGGTGTGCCAGTGGGTGGCCACGCACATGATCAGCGGCAGCATGGATCCCGACCCCGAGCCCGATCCCGCCGGTCACCTCCCCGCCAGGTCGGCACCCGACGCACGCGGCGGGAACACGACGACCGCGGACGTCCCCGCGCAGCGCGGCGGCCACCGCTCCGGCACCGAGGACGTGCATCCGCTTCGCACGTCAGCCGGCCGCCTGGGACCACGATCGGGTTCGTTGCCGTGAGGTAGGGCGGCGGGCATCGTCGACGACGTTCAGAGCGCGGCGACGTCGCGCTCCAGGCGGGCGGCGAGGTGGGCGCGGGCAGCGGCGGCGCGGGTCGGGAGGTGGCCCGAGCCGAACAGCGGCTCGCCGGGGGCCACGTCGCGGACGAGCTGGCGGGCCAGGGTCTGCCGGTGGACCTCGGTCGGGCCGTCCGCGATGGCCATGACCTGCGCGTCGACCATCATCGCCGAGAACGGCATCTCGTTGGAGATGCCCAGCGCGCCGTGCAGGTGCATCGACCGCTGCACCACATCGTGGTAGACGCGCGGCATCGCCACCTTCACGGCGGCGATGTCCTTGCGGACAGCCCGGTAGTCCTGGTGCCGGTCGATCAGCCACGCCGTGCGGAGCAGGAGCAGCCGGAACTGCTCGATGTCGAGCCAGCTCTCGGCGATCTTGTCCTGGGTGGACTGCATGTCGGCCAGCCGACCGGTGCGGGTCCTGCGTGACACCGCTCGTTCGAGCATGAGGTCGAACGCCCGGCGCATCTGCGCGATCGTGCGCATCCCGTGGTGGATCCGGCCTCCGCCGAGCCGGGTCTGGGCGATCGCGAAGGCCGCACCCTCCTCGCCGAGGAGGTGGTCGGCGGGAACCCGCACCCCGGTGTAGCGCAGGTAGGCATGGCTCGAGTGCTCGGGCGACTCCGTGCCGATGCCCGCGTCGCGGATGATCTCCAGACCGGGTGCGCCCGACGGAACGATGAACATCGACATCCCGTGGTGCGGGTCGACCTCGGGGTTCGTCACGACCATCACGATCAGGAACGCGGCGTGCCGGGCGTTGGAGGAGAACCACTTCTCGCCGTCGATCACCCAGCTGTCGCCATCGCGCACCGCGCGGGTGGTGAACAGCGTCGGGTCGGCCCCGGCGAGCGGTTCGGTCATCGAGTAACAGGAGGAGATCTCGCCGTCGAGCAGCGGCTGGAGGTACCGGTGCCGCTGCTCCGGCGTGCCGAAGCGCGCGAGGATCTCGGCGTTGCCCGAGTCGGGTGCCTGGCAGCCGAACACCGACGGCGCCCATCGCGAGCGGCCCAGCAGCTCGTTCAGCAGCGCGAGCCGGACCTGCCCGTACCCCTGCCCGCCGAGCTCGGGCTCCAGGTGCGCGGCCCACAGCCCGCGGTCGCGGACCTGCTGCTGCAGTGGCCGGACCAGTCGGCGCGCCTGCTCGTCGGCCTTGTCGTAGGGGTCACCCAGGACGAGGTCGAGCGGTTCCACCTCGGTCCGGACGAACGCGTCGACCCAGTCGAGCTGCTCCTGGTACTCGGGTTCGGTCTCGAAGTCCCACATCAGCGCTTCTCCTCAACGGCGGCGAGACCGTCGACCTGGAAGGCCAGCTGGGCGGCGAGCAGGGCGTCGAAGCGGCGCATGTCCAGTCCTGTCACGTGTTCGATGCGGCCGAGGCGGTACCGCACGGTGTTCTCGTGCACGCCGAGCACCTTGGCCGTGGCGCGCACCTGGGCCCCGGCGGCCAGATACCTGCGGAGGGTCTCGACGAGGTCGCCGCCGGTGGACTCGTCGCTGCGGCGCAGCGGCCCGATGCACTGCTCGGCGAACCGGAGCGCGACGTCCGCGCGGTCACCGTTGACCACCAGGCGCAGCGTGTTCAGCTCGGTCACCGGGACGACCTCGGTGCGCCCGCCCAGCGCGACGACGAGGCCGTCGACGTCGCGGGTCTCGGCCAGCGCGCCCGGGAAGTCGGCGACGTCATGGCACACCCCGGAGACGACGGCGCGGCGCAGCCCGGTGAGCCCCGAGAGCGCATCCATTCCCTCGCCGAGTGCGCGGTGAACACCGCGGAGCGCGGGCGGCCCGGGGTCGTCGGGCAGCAGCACCAGCGCCACGAGGGCGTCGGGCTCGGCGAACAGGAGCGGCGGGCCGCCGAGGAGCTCCTCGAGGACGACGAGCACGCCGGCGCGGCAGGCGGCCGCCGAGCGCCCCGGCGCCACCGGCAGCCGCACGAGCAGCCGTGGCCCCCGCAGATCCAGGCCCACGTGCCGGGCGAGGCGGTGCAGATCGTCGGCGGTCCGCGAGCCATGGAGCAGATCCGCGACGACGTCGTCGCGGCCGCGGGCGGCCGAGCGGGCCGCCCTGGCCTCGCCCAGGAGCTGCACCGAGATCACCGCGGCGGCCTGCTCGACGGCGGGCAGGTCCGCAGATCCCAACGGTCTGCCCATCTCGATCACGTCGAGATAGCCCGCGAGTGCACCCTCCACGACCAGGGCGGCGACCAGGTGCCGTCGGGTGACCCCCCGGCCGCGGTCGGCGGGGACCAGGACGGACGGACGGTCCGGACCGAGGCCCTCGAGCAGGTCGCGGACTCCCCCCGACAGCTCCGGTGCGGTCGTCAGGCGCAGCCCGGGAGGCGCAGCCCAGGTCCGCAGGCGCAGGTCGGTGTCCAGCACCGCGACCGGCCGGCCGGAGAGCTCCGAGAGCCGGGCGACGACGCCGTCGATCTCGGCGCCCTCCAGCACCGCGCCGGCGAGTCCCCGCAGCAGGTGCTGGAGCTGGTCGACCTCGGCGAGAGCACGGTCCCGTCGGGCCGCGGCGCCGCCGGTCCCGGCGAGCACCGCCGAGGCCAGCGCGGCGAAGCGGGCGAGCAGTCGCTCGTCGCAGGCCGGATCCGCGAGGCTGTCGTGCTCCACCTCGAGGACCCCGACCACGTCTCCGTCGACGGTGAGCGGCGCGACGAGTCGGGAACCGCACCCGCCGGGTGGAGCGGCACCGAGCGCTGCCGCGGTGGCGACGCGGTGCGCGGTCGTGGCGGGCCGCAGCAGGCGGACCGAGCAGCGGGTGGCGCCCAGCTCCTCTTGCGCGGCCCGCACGACGAGGGCGAGCAGGTCCCCCGCCGTCGACGGGGCCGGACCGGGACCCGACAGCCTCGACGACGGGCCGCCACGCTCGTCGGGAAGGCCGACCGGGCTGGTCACGTCGACAGTGATCGGACTCGCCATGACGTCCCGTCACCTCCGTTTCCGCCTTGACCGCATGTGAACTGCGCCACTACCGTTGCAGCCCTAACGTTCGTTAGGCAAGACCTGAAACCACTCCCACGAAGGGGTCACCCACATGGACGTCGGTGTGCTGCTGGTCTTCCAGAACTGGCACGAGAACCTCAGCGACGGCGAGATGTTCCGCCAGGAGACCGAGCTGGGCGTGCTCGCCGAGGAGTACGGATTCGACTCCGTATGGGCTGCGGAGCACCATTTCGACGACTACTCGATGTGCCCGGACAACCTGCAGCTGATGAGCTACCTCGCGGCGCGCACCAGCCGGGTCAAGCTGGGCACCGGCGCGGTGATCCTGCCGTGGAACAACCCGCTGCGCGTGGTGGAGAAGGTCACGATGCTCGACATCCTGTCCCAGGGGCGGGCCATCTTCGGCATGGGCCGCGGCCTGGCGAAGATGGAGTACGAGGCCTTCGGCGTGGACATGAACGCCTCGCGCGGCATGTTCGACGAGGCCGCACCGATGATCATCGCTGGCCTCAGGAACGGCTATGTCGAGAACGACGGCCCCATCTACAAGCAGGCTCGCGCCACGGTCCGTCCGGGCCCGGAGCCGGGCACCGACTGGTCCGACCGGCTCTACGGTGTGGCGATGTCCCCGGACTCCGTGCCTGCGGTCGCGAAGGTCGGCGCGCGGATGATGACGTTCATGCAGTACCCGGCCGAGATGCACGTCCCGGCGATGGAGCGCTACCGCGAGATCTACCGCGAGACCCACCACCGCGAGCCCGGTCCGATCCTCACGCAGGACTTCGTGTACTGCCACGAGGACGCCGCCGAGGCGGAGGCCACGGCGCGGGAGTACCTGAGCCGCTACTTCCTCTCGGTCATCAAGCACTACGACTTCGCCGGCTCGCACTGGCGCGAGACCAAGGGCTACGAGGCCTATCAGCAGGGCGCCGACATGATCCGCGAGGCGGGCATGGAGGCCGCGGGCGCGGGCTACGCCGACACCCAGATCTGGGGCACACCCGAGCAGATCATCGAGAAGTACCGCCATCGCGTGGAGCTGTTCGGCGACCACCAGCCCAACATCGCGCCCTCGTTCGCCGGCCTGCCGTTCGACAAGGTCCGGGCGAGCCTCAAGCTGTTCGGCGAGAAGGTCGTGCCCGAGCTGCACAAGATGGGTGTGAAGACGGCGGTCCCCGCCTGATGGGTCCGGGGCGCGGTCGGCGGGTCACCGCTGATCGCGCCCCGGCGGGTGGGAACCTGGCGGTCCACGCATCCGAGACGAGAAGGACCCCGCCATGACCGCCCTGCAGCGCGAGGAGGACCCGCCCCGGCGGGGCAACGCCCGCCGCGCGGAGCTCGTCGCGCTGGCCGGGAGGTTGTTCCGGGAGCGCGGCTACCACGGTGTCGGCATGCGCGCGATCGCCGAGGCGGCCGGCATCCAGGCCGCCTCGCTCTACCACCACTTCCGCAACAAGGAGGAGCTGCTGCTCGAGACGATCTATGTCGTGGACCGCGACATGGTCGTCGAGCAGCTCCCGATCCTCGACGGGCCGGGCACCCACCGGGAACGCCTCGCCCGCCTCGTACACGCCCACGTGTTGCACATCGGGGCCAACCACGACGCCTGGCGGGTGGCCGGCCGCGAGCTGCGGGCGCTGTCGCCCGAGCACGTCGACACGGTGCAGGGCTACCGGCGCGGTTACCAGCACCGCATCGCCCGGCACCTGGCCGAGGGCGTCAGCGCCGGCGAGTTCGTCTGCGCCGACCCGCGCCTCGCCACACTGGCGATCCTCGACATGATCAACGGGCCGAACGAGTGGTACCGACCTGAGGGACGGCTGGAGATCGGCCGGATCGCCGACAGCTACGCCGAGCTGGTCGTGCGCCAGCTCAGCGCGTAGCCGTACCGCGAGCACGCCGGGCCGGCGCCCCGAAGGAGGCCATCAGCCCGCCGTCGACGGCGACGGTCGAGCCCGTCATGTACGACGCGCCCGCCACCGCCCACACCACGTCGGCGATCTCGCCGGCCCGGCCGGGCCGGCCCATCGGGATCCCGTCGACGATCGCGGCCCGCGACGCCTCCGTCAGGCCGGCCGTCATCGTCGTGTCGACGAAGCCCGGGACCACGAGGTTGACCCGCACGCCGCGGGGCGCGAGCTCCGTCGCCAGCGTCTGGGTCAGCCCGGACAAGCCCGCCTTCGCCGAGCCGTAGGCCACGTCGCCGGGGTAGCCGCGCAGCCCGACGACCGCCCCGATGTTGACGATCGCCGCGCCGTCGGCGAGCAGCGGGAGCACCGCCCGGACGGTGGTGAAGGCGCCCGTCAGGTTGGTCGCCAGCACCTCCGCCCACGCGGCGTCGCCGAGCTGCTCGACCCGGCCCCCGCGGTGCACGCCCGCCGCGTTGACGAGCACGTCCACCGCCCCCGTGGCCCGCTCGATCGCGGCGAACGCCGTACCGACGGATTCCGGGTCGGCGACGTCGACCGGTACCGGGAGGACCCGGTCACGCACCGCGGGTGCCCAGCTCTCCCGGTCGACCGACCGGGCCAGGACGTGGACCGTCTCGCCCTCGGCGAGCGCACGGTCGACGACCGCGCGCCCGATGCCGCGGGAACCGCCGGTCACCACCCAGGTCCGGCCCACCGGCTCAGGCCGGCAGTCCGGCGAGGAACGACAGCAGCTCCGACCGGTAGGTCTCGCCGTCCTCGAAGAACGGGGCGTGCCCGCAGCCGCCGAACTCGACGAGGCGCGCGTCCGGGAAGAGCTGCCGCGAGGCGGACACCCCGTCGAACGAGACGAAACCGTCCTCGCGACCGCACAGCAGCAGCACCGGAGCGGTGATCGCAGGCAGGATGGCGCGCTGGTCGATGTGCGCGAGGTCGCGCAGCGTGGCATCGGCCTTGGGACCGGTCTCCATGAACGCGAGCCAGATCGACTCCACGATGTCGGCGCTCACCGGCTTGACGCAGACCGCACCCGCTACCGCGCGGAACGTGGCGGCCCGGTCGGCGACCAGCCCTGCGAGCACCCCTTCGACGTCGGCGGGAGTGCCGCCGTAGGGCCAGCCCTCGGCCTGCGTGTAGCGCGGGGTGGCCCCCCCGGTCAGAACGAGCCCGCCCAGGCGCTCGCCGAGCCGGCTCGCGGCCTCGGTCACCACGGCCCCACCCAGCGACCAGCCGTTGAGCACCGGCGACCGAAGCCCCAGGTGGTCGACGACCGCCACGACGTCGGAGGCGATGGCGGCGATCGAGGTGTCGGTGAAGTCCTTGTCCGAGCGGCCGCAGGCACGGTGCTCGATCAGGACGACGGCGTGGCCGGCCCCGAGGAGCGCGGGCAGCGTCGTGTCCCAGCAGTGGGCGTTCGCCCCCCACCCGTGCACCAGCACGACAGGCCTCCCGGGCCCTTCGTGGTGCTCGTAGTAGACCCGCTTGCCGTCCTCCACGTCGAGGAACGCCATGGCCCTCACTCCTTCCCGGTCGGGGTCACGCCGGCGAACTGCGCGCGCAGCCGCCGTTTGTCCGTCTTTCCAACGCTCGTGCGCGGCAGGGACTCCGCCAGCACGATCTCCTCGGGCAGCCACCAGCGCGGAACCCGCTCCGCCAGCCGCTCCCGCAGTTCCTCGCCGGTCGCCGCGGCGCCGTCGCGGAGCACCGCGACCGCGAACGGCCGTTCCTGCCAGCGCTCGTGCGCCACCGCGATCACCGCGGCGTCGGCGACGTCCGGGTCGGCCAGCAGCGCCTGCTCGATCGCCACGGAGCTGAGCCACTCCCCGCCGCTCTTGATCAGGTCCTTCGTGCGGTCGACGATCCGCAGCCGGCCGTCGGTGCCGATCGTGGCGACGTCGCCGGTGCGCAGCCAGCCGTCGACGAACCGGTCCGGCGCCTCGCCGAGGTAGTAGGAGCCGGCCACCCACGGACCGCGCACATGCAGCTCGCCCGCACTCTCGCCGTCCCAGGGCAGCTCGCGGCCCTCGTCGTCGACGATCCGCCAGCGCAGTCCCGGCAGGAGCGTGCCCTGGGTCTGGGTGCGGCGGAACCGCTCGTCGGGGTCGTCGGGCGGGTCGGGGTCGCGGGTGAACGTCGCCATCGGCGAGATCTCGGTCATCCCCCAGCCCTGGAAGACCGGCACCCCGAGCTCCTCCCAGGCCCGGATCAGATCGATCGAGGGGGTCGAGCCACCGAGCACCAGAGCGCGCAGGCTGGAGGTGTCACCCCCGTGGCGGCGCAGGTGTGCGAGCAGGTCGACCGCGACCGTCGGCACCATCCCGACGTAGGTCACGCGCTCGCGCTCGATGATGTGCGCGATCTCCGCGACCGTCGGGTGCGGGCCGGGAAGCACCTGCGCTGCGCCCGTCATCGTCGCGGCGAACGGGATGCCCCAGCCGTTGGCGTGGAACATCGGGACGACGTGCAGCACGGTGTCGCGCGCGGAGATCGCGTGGCCGTCCGCCAGGCAGGCGGCGAAGGTGTGCAGGTAGAGGCCGCGGTGGGAGTACCCGACGCCCTTGGGCCGGCCCGTCGTACCCGAGGTGTAGCACAGCACCGCGAGGTCACTCTCCGCGCGCGGCGGCGGCCCGGCCCACTCGGGCCCTTCGGCGACCAGGGCCTCGAACGTCGCCCCGGAGTCGAGCACCCCCAGCTCCGGGCGCACCCCGTCGAGGAGGTGCATCAGGTCGGCGTCGGCGATGATCAACCGATCGTTGGCGTGCCCGACGATGTAGGCGATCTCCTCGGCGGAGAGGCGCAGGTTGAGGGTGTGCAGCACGGCGCCGGCCAGCGGGACGGCCGAGTAGAGTTCCAGGTGCCGGTGGTGGTTCCAGCACAGGGTCGCCACGCGGTCACCGGGGCGCACCCCGAGCCGGCGCAGCGCCCCGGCCAGCCGGGCGACGCGCTCGGCGTGCGCGCCGTAGTCGTAGCGCAGCACCTCCGAGCCGTGCTCGTACGAGGCTACGGCGCGGCGCGGGTGGTGGCGCCGAGCGCGTTCGACGAACTCGGTGACGAGCAGCTCGGTCACCGTGTCCCGCTCACCGGGCCTGCTGCAGCCGTTCCCGCACGGCGGGCACGACCTTGTCGGCGAGGTAGGCGATGCGCTCCGAGCCGCTGTCCACCGGCTCCCCCGGCAGCTGGGCCCAGAAGTGCACGTCCTTGATCTGGGGCCGCTCCCGCAGCATCGAGGTCAGCTCGGTGACGGCGGCCTCGGCGTCCATCAGCTGGTAGGCGCCGGCCTCCAGGATCTGCGCCGGGTCGGTGAACTGCGGCACCTGGTCCGGCGGACCGAACGCGCCCCACGAGATGTACTCGTTGAGCTGGTAGAGCGCGTGCTTCCCGATGCTCGCCCAGACCCGCTCGGGGTCGTCGGCGACGATGGCCCACTGCCCGGCGTAGATGCGCGCGTCGGCCCGCGACCCGCCGTGGCGCTCCACCGCGTCGAGGTAGCTCTCGTGGTGGGCGTTCTGGGTGCTGAGGAACCCGTCGGCGATGCGCGCCGCCCGGTCGATCGCCGGTTCGGCCATCGCGCCGACCAGCAACGCCGGCGCCTGCTCCGGAACGGGCGTCACGGCGAGGGGCGGCAGGGTGTACCGCGTGCCGGAGAAGCCCTCCGCGGAACCCGACCAGGCCCGGCGGATGATCTCCACACCCTCCTCCAGCAGGCTCGGCCGGTGCGTCACCTTGCGGCCGAACGCCTCGAACTCCCGCGCCCAGTACCCCTGGCCGACCCCGAGGTCGAAGCGGCCGTCCGAGAGCAGCGAGAGCGTGGCGGCGTCCTCGGCGAGCCGGACCGGGTTGTGCAGCGGCGAGACGATCAGGTTCGTGCCGATCCGCAGCCGGCTCGTACGCTGCGCGATCGCCGCCGCCAGCACGAACGGCGACGGGCTGTACCCGTCGTCGCAGAAGTGGTGCTCGGTCAACCACGCCGAGCCGATGCCACGCTGCTCGGCCCAGGAGATCTGGTCGAGCACCTCGCGGTAGAACGCGCTGAACGGACGCGCCGGGTCGGGGTTGCGGAAGTCGTACCAGAGACCGAAGGTCGGGCCTGCCGTGGTCGTCTCGCTCTGGCTGCTCATACCCGGCACTGTGGACGCGGGCGTGGCGCCTGTCATCCTCCGCCGGGTGCGCCCGTTGTCGAGGGCTACAAACCCCGAGGCCTCTGTGCCGTTCCCGACGACCTGCCGTTACGCCGGCCCGCGTTACCGTGCCGGGCATGTCGAGCGCCGTGTCCCGTCCGGAAGGGTCCCAGCCGGAATGGCTCGCCGCCGACCTGGTCGACCTCGACGCCGTGCACCGCTGGGGCATCGCCGCCGGGCTGCCCGACGCGCCGATCCAGGACGTCCGCCGGATCGGAGGCGGAACCCAGAACGTCGTGCTGTGGATGTCCTGGGGTGACCGGAACCTCGTGCTTCGCCGGCCACCCGAACACCCCCGGCCCGGCAGCAACGCCGCGCTGCGGCGCGAGATGCGAGTGCTGGCCGCACTCGCCGGCACCGACGTCCCGCATCCCCGTCTCGTCGCCGGATGCGACGACGAGGACGTCCAGGGCGGTGCTGTCTTCTACCTGATGGACGCCGTCGAGGGCAGCAACCCCGGCGACGAACTGGGCGAGCCCTACCTCGGCAGCGCCGAGGCCCGGCACACCGGCGCGCTGGACACCGCGGGCGCGCTCGCCCGGCTCGCCGCGGTGGACCACCGCGCTGTCGGGCTCGGCGACCTCGGCCGTCCCGAGGGGTTCCTCACCCGGCAGGTTCCCCGTTGGCTCGACCACCTGGCCTCCTACGAGCGGCTGCCGGGCTACCCCGGACCGACGCTCCCCCACGTCGACGAGCTCGCCGCGTGGCTGACCGCGCACCAGCCCGCCGACACGCGTCCAGGAATCGTGCACGGCGACTACCACCTCAACAACGTCCTGCTCGCCCACGACACACCCCGCGTCGCCGCGATCGTCGACTGGGAGATGTGCACGATCGGCGATCCGCTGCTCGACCTCGGCTGGCTGCTGGTGACCTGGCCGGACGACGGGTGGGAGCCGGTTACGGGTGGACCGCTCGCGGCACTGGGCGACCTCCCCGATCGCGACGAGCTGGTCACGCACTACGCGTCCCACAGCGATCGCGACCTGACCGACATCGACTGGTACACGGCACTCGCCGGACTCAAGCTCGCGGTCGTCATCGAGGGCACGCACGCCAGGGCTCTGGCCGGGAAGGCCGACCGGGACACCGGGCTTCGTCTCCACACGGCTGCGATCGGTCTGCTGAACCGGGCTGCAGAGATCACCGGGCTGTGATCCCCGCCATTGCCCTGCTACTCCAGCCGTAGCGGTGAAGATCACCAGATGCCGGTCGACTCGACGTCGAAGGGGAAGCTCCCGTTCCGGCGGTCGGGTGATTCTCAGATCGGCGGCGAAAGGTCGAACCGCTTGTCCAGCCACGCTGAGACCACTTCCCCCGCGACATCGTTCCCCGTGGGCTCGCCCTTCGCCAGCGCACCGCCGAAGTGCAGTCCGCGCACCGTCTGATGGGTCAGATCACGCGCGCCGAGGGCCGCGACCATGCGCGCCGAGTCGGCCGGGAAGGCGGCCTGGTCGCCGGTGACCTCCACGAACAACGTCGGCACAGTGACGCCCGGCGCACACCGTGCGAAGTCGGCGTTCGAGCTCAGACCCGACCACGTCGACAGCCAGGCCTCGGGCGTCGTGAGCCGGCCGAAGCCGACCTGCCCGTAGTCGATGAGATCGGGGCGACGGCCGAACAACGACCCGTAGGGGCGGTCGCTGGGGTCGATCGAGAGGTCGACCGTGCGCGGGTCGGCGTCGGTACGGAACACCGTGATGATCCGCGGGGCGATGGCGCGCCGCCGGTCGGCTGCCGCCCCGGTGCGCTTGTAGGCTGCGCGCGCCTCGGCGGCGCGGGCCAGATGCCCGCGCGCGACGGCGTCGATCCGTGCGACCCGGGCACGCTGCGCGGCCCGGTAGCGGGCGAGGAACTCCCCGCTGTACGACGAGCTGGTGGGCGGCTCGGCGAAACCGTTCGCGGGCGCGAACGGGTCGAGCTCGGGAACCACCGACAGGGGGTCGGACTCGTCGGCCACGGACGGGTCGATGCAAGCGAGCAGGAGCTGCCCCTGCCCGGGGTGCGGCGCCAGGAAGACCGCCCCGTCGGCGTGGGGCATCTCGGCCTCGGCCAGGCCTGTCGGGCGCCCGCCGGGCGTGGTCGCGATCCGGTCGCCCGGCGCGAGACCGGCCTGCTCGAGGTAGAACGCGTAGAGGGGACCGCCGCCGGAGTTGCCGAGCGTGACGATCGAGGCGAAGCCCCGCTCGCGCAGGAACACCATCCCGGCGGCCACGTCGAGCAGCGTCTGCTCGTGCACCAGGGTGAGGTCGTTGTTGACCGAGCGGCTCTGCTGCGTCCAGACCGCAACCCCCGCTTCCAGCAGCACCGCAACCAGCGGGTGGTGGGTGACGTCCTGGCGCGGGTGCATCAGACACACCACGGTGGTGGCCCCCGGCACGGTGGCGAGCACCCCGCGCACGGTGGCACCGTCGGCGGTCGTGAGCTCGTGCACCGAGGTGCGGGTGACCTCGGGACGGGCGCCCGCGGCCAGGTAGCGGCCCGCGCCCAGGCGTTCGGCCGTGCTCGGTCCCGATGATTCGCTCGCAAGCTCGCTCATGCCGGTTCCACCCGCAGCGCGTCCTTGTCGTGCTGGGCGATCCGGCTCCCCCGCGACACTCCGGCCACCGAGCTGTACCAGACGGCGTGCCGACAGCCGGTGGCCCGGCGGTCGATGACGATCGGGCCCTCGGCGACGATCTCGAAGTACGGCCCGATCCGACCGACGGTGACGTCCGGGTCGTCGGCGGCGACCTTCGCGAGCGGTGTGTTCTCCGGGACGTCGAGGACGTAGAGCGTGGTCATCGCCTCGACTCCGCCTGGGCCGGCTCCCACTCCGCCGCCCGCTCGACGATCAGCTCGGCCTTGCGCGCCAACAGCTTCCCGAAGGTCGGCTCGCCCTCGTCGACGACATCCAGCAGGGCGTCGACGGTGAGGTTCGCGTCGAGATCCTCCTGCGGCGTGATCGGCCGCATCGCGCGCGTGAACTCGACCATGTAGCCGTTGGGGTCGTGCGTGTAGATCGACTCGATGGTCTCGTGCTTGATCTGCATCTCGACGGGCCAGTCGCTGACGTCCAGACGCCTGCGGTACTCCAGCAGGTCGACCTCGTTCTCCACGTGGATCGCGAGGTGCCGCGACCGGACGAAGAACTCCGGGACCTCCGGGCCGAACCCGGCGTAGACGTCGCCGCGTCGGTGGCCGTGCACGGGTTCGAGACCGAAGTAGTAGAAGAACGCGATGCGGTCGTCATTGCCGATGTCGAAGAAGAAGTGGATGAAGTCGGGGTGGTCCTCCGGGCCCCACCCGGCGGCGCAGATCGAGTGCACCACGGGGAAGCCGAGGACGTCGCGGTAGAAGCGGACCGTGCCGGCCGGGTCGAAGGTCGGGAAGGCCGTGTGGTCGACGCCCTGGACGCGATGGTCGAGCTTCGTCATGGGAGCGACGCTACGCGGGCGTCTACGCTCTCGTCAACAGTTTGACGCTGTAGCAAAATCTCGGGCGCACAATCACACGTCGAGGATGCGCTCCAGGTGGTCGAGGTCCTGGCGCAGCATCGCCAGCGCCGCGGCGGGGCCCTCCCCGTCGGGCGTGCGGTGGTCGGCGCGCTGCAGCGCGGCGAGCGCCATGTCGGCGAGCTGGTCGGCCACGGCCTCGACGTCGTCGCGATCGGGACGGAACCACCACGCCACCCAGTTGCACATGCCGATCACGGCCAGCGCCGCGACGCGCGCGTCGACCGGGCGCAGCTGACCGGCGACGATGCCCTGCTCGACGACCTCGATGACGGTCTTGAGCACCGCGCGTCTGCTGGCGTCGTAGGACTCCGCGAGCTCCGGCGGCAGCTCCGCCTCCGACCGGATCAGCAGCCGGAACCGGTCGGGCTGCCGCGCCATCCGCAGGACCGTCAGCCTGGCGATGCCGCGCAGCTTGCCGACGGCGTCGAGGTCGGGACGGGCGACGAGCTCGGCCATCTCGGCGGCCGACCCGCCTGCGACGTCGACCCCGAGCTTCGCGAGCAGCTCGTCCTTGCTCTTGACGTAGTAGTAGAGCGCCGGACGCGTGATGCCCATCGCGTCGGCGATGTCCTGCAGGCTGGTGCCGGCGAAGCCGCGCTCGGCGAAGAGCCGGATCGCGTGCTCGTACATCTCGTTCTCGACGAGCTCGCGACGCGGGCCACCCCGGCCGGTCCTGCGGTCAGCGGCGCCGGTCATGCCCGTAATCGTAGGCACCGGCCCCGAGCAGCGTGCCGGCGCCGGGCAGCACGGGCGGCAGGTCCAGCGCCCGCAGCAGGGCGTAGGCCCCGGCCGTGGCCGCAGAGAGCACGGGCAGGCCGAACTCCGCCTCCGCCGGCTCCACGAGGTCGAGCGAGGGCATCTGCACGCAGGCCGAGATCACGAGCGCGTCGGCACCCGTGAGACGGAGCCCGCGGGCGGCGGCGAGCACCCGGTCACCGGGGATGCAGCCGACCTCGGCGTTGTCGCCCACCTCCAGCGCCGCCCAGTCGAGCACCGCGAAGCCCTCCGCCTCCAGGTAGCCGACGACCTGATCGGCCAGCGGCCGCAGGTACGGCGTGACCAGCCCGATCCGACGGGCGCCGAGTGCCGTCAGCCCGTCGACGAGGGCCCCGGCACTGGAGAGCACCCGCGGGCTCTGCCCGGCCTTCGCCAGCTGATCCGTGACGGCCTCCTCGGCGCGACGGTGCTCCCCCGGCCCCTGCGCCATGAGCGCGACGAGGCAGGCGTAGAGCACCACGTCGACGCCGGCGTCGGCGATCTCGTCGACGCAGCGCTCGCGCTGGTCGTTCATCGCGCGCAACCCCTCGGGGGTGACCTGGTGCATGCGCATCCGGCTGGAGTGGAACGAGAACCGCGCGTCGGCGTGCCGGGCGAGCAGCGCGGGCACCTCGGTCTCGACGGTGACGTTGGAGCTGGGTACGACCAGCCCGATCCGGTGGGTCACGACACTCCCTCTGCTGCGATCGCCTGGAGGTGCTTCTTGTCGACCTTGCCCACGAGCGTCCGCGGGATCTCGGCCAGGTGCTCCACGCGTTCGGGCCACTTGAACTTCGCGACCTGGAGCTGCGCGAAGTGCTCCTGGATGTCGACCAGGGTCAGCGGTTCGCCGTCGACCACCAGGAATGCGCAGCTGCGCTCGCCCAGGCGCGGGTCGGGCACGGCGACGACGGCGGCGTTCCGGACGCGCGGGTGGCGCAGCAGGAGCAGCTCCACCTCCTCGGCGCTGATCTTCTCGCCGCCGCGGTTGATGAGGTCCTTGATGCGGCCCTCGATCGCGATGTAGCGCCCGCCCTCGATCCCGGTGATCACCGCCAGGTCACCGGTGCGGTAGAAGCCGTCGGAGGTGAACGCGCGGGCGTTGTGCCCGGGAGCGTCGAGGTAGCCGCGCAGCGTGTACGGGCCGCGGCAGCACAGCTCGCCGATCTCGCCGTCGGGCACCTCGTCCTCGGTGCCCGGCGCCAGGACGCGGACCTCGTCGAGCTCGGAGATCGGAGTGCCGACGGTGGTGGCGCGGGCGGCGCGCGGCGTGCCGGGACGGGTGGTGAGCATCAGACCCTCGCCCATCCCGAACAGCTGCGCCGACCACAGACCACGCCGCTCCAGCCCGTCGAACAGCGCCGGCGGGACCTTCGTGCCGGACAGCACGACCTGCGTGAGCGAGTGCGCCGCGGCGTCGAACGTTGGATGCCCGGGGGCACCGAAGTGGCCGTGGCCGAGCAGCACGTGCGTCGCGCCGGCCTCGGCGAGCAGCGGCAACGACAGGTCGAGATCGGCGGTGCCGAGCACCAGGGCGGCCCCGACGCTGTGCGGGGCGTGCACGGCACAGGTGATGCCGGCGTTGTGGATGATCGGGATGAGGTGGGCGACCCGCGTGTCGGGTGTCCAGTCCCACGAGCGGGCGTACTCGACGGCGTTGTACCAGTACTCGGCGTGCAGGCGCGGGATCACCTTGGGCACCCCGGTGGTGCCGCCCGACAGCTGGAAGACCGCGACGTCGTCGGGGTCGATGCCCTGCTGGATCCCGTCGACGACCTTCCGCGCCGTGGCCGGGTCGACGTCCGCACCGAGCGTCGCCAGCTCGTCGAGGACCAGGACGTGCCGCAGCGTCGGGTGCCCGACCTGCTGGTCGTGGGCGAAGCCGACCAGATCGAAGCCGCGGTTCCCCGCCTCCACCAGGTGCGCCACGGCGCCGACGCGCCTGCTGATGGCGCCGATCTCGTGGCCGCGGTGTGCGGCCAGGGTGCACACCGGCACGAGCCCGGCCTTGAGCACGCCGTACCAGGCGACGACGGACCCGACCCGGTTGGTGACCTGGAAGAGCACCGGGTCGCCCGGCTCCAGGCCCAGCTCCGCGAGGCCGGCGGCGAGCACGTCGGTGCGGGCGTCGAGCTCGCGGAAGCTCAGGCGGGAGTCGAGCCCGGCGACGGCGAGCCGGTCGGGATGCACCTTCGCGACGGCGTGGAACTCGTCGGCGATCGTCCGGTCACCCCAGAGCCCGGCCTCGCGGTAGCGGGCGACGAACGCGGGCGGGTACGGGACGAGGCGCGGGTCGGTGCCCTTCACGACAGCTCCTCCCCGAAGGCGACCAGGTCGGCACGACCGCTGACCAGGCCGGCCGCCAGATCGTCACGCAGCTCGGACGGTCCCTCGACCACCACCGTGCCACCGGCCTCGAGGCGCAGTCGTTCGGCGAGATCGAGCCGCGTGAGCAGGGCGCTGCGGTCGGCCGGGCCGACGACGCGGAACAATCCGGCCCGCGTCTCGCGCGCGACGGCGACGACCGCGTCGGCGTTGGCACCCCACGGGTCATCCACCACGGTGTCGACGACGAACGCGTCCTCGTCGGCGGGCACCACGTGCGATCGCAGGACCCAGCCCGTGAGATCCGCCGGCACCTGTGGCGGCACACCCGCGTACTGGCCGAGCGCGGCACCGACCACGTCCGGGCTGGTGATGGCGAAACGGTCGAGCGGCACGTTCCCGGCGCGGGTCATGTACGCCACCATCAGCCGCTCGACGGGGAGATGGGTGCGCGACGGGAACGACTCCCACCACAGCTGGCTGCGCCGCGCCAGCTCCTGCAGCCGCTCCACGGCGGGGCGCCGGGCCGCCTCGTAGCGGGTGAACGCCGTGGCCGCATCCGGCTCCTCGTCCAGGGCCCCGACCAGCGCGATCGCGTCCTCCATCGCCAGCTTCGTACCCGAGCCGATCGAGAAGTGGGCCGTATGGGCGGCATCGCCGAGCAGGACGACCCGCCCGTCGGACCAGCGCTCGCACACGACGGTGCGGAAGCGCTGCCAGCGCGTCCGGTTGCCGATCAGGTCGTGGCCGCGCAGGTGGGTGCGGAACGCCTCCTGCAGATAGGCCAGCGAGACGGTGTCCGACTCCTCCCCCGCCACCGTCGTGTCGAACCCGGCGGAGCGCCACGTCCGCTCGTCGGTCTCGATGAGGAACGTGCTGCGGTCCGCGGCGTAGGGGTAGGCGTGGGTGACGAACGTGCCGTGCTCGGTGTCGACCGGCGCGAACACGGCGTCGTCGAGCGCGAAGCCCGCACCGCACCACAGGAACAGGCCGCGGCCGACCTCCACCGAGGCTCCGAACCCGCCCGCCTCGCGGGTGGCACTGCCGACCCCGTCGGCGGCGATCACGACGTCGGCGTCCAGGTCTGCGACCACGCGGCGCTCCCCGTACTCCAGCCGCACCCCGGCCTTCTCGGCGTGACGCTGCAGCACGTCGAGCAACTCGGTGCGCGCGACGCCGATGAGGTTGTCGTTCTGCACCCTCGCGACCGCGCCGCCGACGTCCATCGTCATGTCGTGGCGGTAGCCGCCCGCCCGGATGTCGCGCAGCGTGTCGGGGTCGGCGGCCTCCAGCTTGCGCTGGGTGCCGGCGGCGAGCCCGACCCCGAAACCGAACGTGGTGTCGCGCTCCCCCTGCTCGTGCACGACGACCTCGCAGTGCGGCTGGGCCAGCTTGAGCAGGCGCGCGGCGTAGAGGCCTGCCGGCCCCCCTCCGAGCACGGCCACCCGGCGTAGCTGCATGCGGTCCTCCTGAGATCCGTCGGTCGTCGTCCTTGACTACCATCGCAGACGTTAAATAGTCTACGCAACCGTCAGGTCCGCAGCTCACTGCGGCCGTCGCCGCGAAGGAGCGTGAGTCATGACCTATGTCATCGGCGTGGACGTGGGCGGCACGTTCACCGACGCCGTCCTGGACGACGACGCGGGGACGGTCGTCGCCGCGAAGTCGCCCTCCACCCCGCCCGACTACTCCCGCGGAGTGCTGGACGTGCTGGAGCTGCTCGCCGAGCAGGTCGGGAAGACGCTGCCCGAGATGCTCGCCGACACCCACCACATCGCCCACGGCACCACGTCGTCGCTGAACGCGCTGGTGATGGGCAACGTCCCGCCGGTCGGCTTCCTCACCACCAAGGGCCACCGCGACTCGATCTTCATCATGAACGTCGAGGGCCGCTACCTCGGACGCGCTCCGCACGAGCTGCAGCACGTGCTCGCCCAGGACAAGGGCCACCACCTGCTGCCCAAGCGGCACGCGCTGGAGGTCACCGAGCGCGTCGACCGCGACGGCACCGTCATCGTCGCCCTCGACGAGGACGCCGCCCGCAGCTCGATTCGCGCCCTGCTCGACGACGGCGTGCGCGCCATCGCGATCTCGCTGCTGTGGTCGTTCCGCAACCCCGCGCACGAGCACCGCCTGCGCGAGCTGGTCGCCGAGCAGGACGCGGGAGTGTTCGTCGCGCTGTCGTGCGAGGTCAGCCCGCGGATCCGGGAGTTCGCCCGCAACGCCACGACGATCATGAGCACCCAGATCGGCCCCGGCCTGCGCGACTACCTGACCTCCCTGGAGGACGCGCTGCGCGAGCGGAAGCTCGCCGGACCGCTGCTGGTGATGCAGAGCAACGGCGGCGCGGTGCTGGCCTCGGAGGCGCCGTCGGCGGCGATCAGCACCGTCGGGTCCGTGCTCACCGGCGGCGTGGTCGGCGCGCTCGCCCTGGGCCGCCAACTCGGCCACCCCAACGTCATCTCCACCGACGTCGGCGGCACCACCTTCCTCGCGGGGCTCGTCGTCGACGGCGAACCGGTGCGCGCCACCACCACCGTCATCAACCACCACCCGATCAACGTGCCGACGCTGAAGGTCGACGCGATCGGCTCCGGCGGCGGCGCGATCGCCTGGCTGGACGCCGGCGGCAACCTGCGCGTCGGGCCGCGCAGCGCACAGGCCGTGCCCGGCCCGGCCTGCTACGGCCAGGGCGGCACCGAACCGACCAACACCGACGCCAACCTGGTGCTGGGCATCCTGCCCGAGCGCGGGCTGCTCGGCGGCCGCAAGCCGCTCTCGCTGGAGTTGGCGCGCGAGGCCATCGGCACCCAGATCGCCAAGCCGCTCGGACTGTCCGTCGAGGACGCCGCCGCAGCGATCTACGCGGTGCAGAACGCGCAGACGGGCGACCTGCTGCGCAAGTCCGTCGTCGAGGCCGGACACGACCCGCGCGAGTTCGTGCTCTACGCGTTCGGCGGCGCCGGTCCCGCGCACTGCGCCCGCTACGCCGCCGAGGTGGGCGTGGCCGAGGTCGTCGTCCCGCTCGGGCCGGTGGCGTCGGCGTTCTCCGCCTACGGGCTCGCGTCGTCGGACATCGTGCTGGCGGCCGAGCTCTCGGACCCGACGTTCGTCCCGTTCGACCCGGCCCGCGCGGAGCGGAACTTCGCCGACCTGGAGAAACGGGTCCGGGACGGGCTCGACCGCCAGGGCGTGCGCTTCGCCACCGTCGAGCTGCACCGCGAGATCGACATGCGCTACACGATGCAGCTGGCCGAGGTCACCGCACCGGTGGCGGACGGACCGCTCGACACCGCCGCGATCGAGTCGGCCGCAGCCGCGTTCGAGGAGCGCTACGCGGCGCTCTACGGCGCGGAGGCCGGGTTCCGCGAGGCCGGCATCCAGGCCATCACCTTCCGGGTCCGCGGCATCGGGGTGCTGCCGTTCTCGCCGGAGTTCCCGGAGATCCCGACGGCGTCCTCCGCCGATCCCGCCGAGGCCCTGGTCGGCAGCCGGCCCGTCAATCTCGACGCCGCGACCGGTTTCGTCGACACACCGGTCTACGACTACCAGCAACTGCGGGCGGGCCACGTCGTGGCCGGTCCCGCCATCGTCGAGGTACCCACCACCACCGTCGTCGTCCCCGGCGGCAGCACCGGCACCGTCGACCGTCTCGGCAACCTCAGCATCCGCACGAGTGTCCGGAGTGAGTCATGACCATGCCCATCCCCGGCTCGGAGATCTTCTCCAGCCGCCCCGTCGACCCGGACGAGCTGGCCCGGTCGCTGCCCTCGACGCTCGCCACCCACACCGTCACACCGGAGCAGATCGACGGGCTCGACCCGCTCACCTACGAGGTCGTCCGGCACCGGCTGTGGTCGGTCACCGACGAGATGGGCGAGGCGCTCAAGCGCATGTCCGGCTCGCCGATCGTCACCGACGCGAACGACTTCGACTTCGCCATCTCCGACGAGCTGGGCCAGGAGGTGCAGGTGGGCCTCTACAACACGATGCTCGTCGGCGCCGTGGACCTGGCCATCTACTGGACGCTGCGCCACCGCGCGGTCAACCCCGGCATCGCCGAGGGCGACATGTTCCTGACCAACGACCCGTGGGTCGGCGGCGGGCTGCACCAGAACGACACGATGGTCTACCAACCGGTCTTCCACGAGGGGAAGCTCTTCGCCTGGACCAGCGCGATCTGCCACGAGCCCGACCTCGGCGGCGTCGGGCTGGGCTCCTTCTCCCCCGCCGCGCAGGACGTGTTCTCCGAGTCCCTTCCCACACCGCCGATCAAGGTCGTGCGTGACTTCACGCTCCAGCGCGACGTCGCCGACGCGTGGGTGCGGCGTTCGCGCGTCCCGATGCTGGTGGGGCTGGACCTGCGGGCGAAGGTGGGCGCCAACAACGTCGGCCGCGAGCGCATCCTCGCCCTCGTCGAGCAGTACGGCGCCGACACCGTCAAGGCCGTCATGAAGCGGATGATGGGCGACGCCGAGTCGCGACTGCGCGACAAGCTCGCGAGCCTCCCGGACGGATCGTGGAGCGCCACCGGCTACCAGGACCAGTCGCACGAGGGCGACCGCGGCCTGCACAGGATCACGGTGCGGACCACCAAGACCGGCGGCCACCTCACGTTCGACTTCACCGGCACCGGCCCACAGTCCGGCGTCGTCAACTGCACCTACGCCGGGATGCGCGGCGGGGTGATGCTGGCGCTGCTGCCGATCCTGGCCGGCGACATCCCGTGGTCGGCCGGCGGCCTGATGCGCTGCTTCGACCTGGTCACCGAGGAGGGCACGCTCAACAACGCGACGTTCCCGGCCGCGGTCGGCCGCGGCCCGATCGGCCCGGCCTGGCTCACCGGCAACCTCGTGGCCGAGTGCCTGTCGCAGATGCTCGACCGCTCGCTGGAGCTGGGCAGGAACGTGCAGGCCACGTGCTGCGGCACCTGGGACACGGCCGTCATCGCCGGGCTCGACCAGCGCGGCGAGCAGCCCGTACCGTTCCTCAACATCATCATGGAGCCGATGGCCGGTGGGTACGGCGCACGGCCGCACGCCGACGGCATCGACACCGGGGGCCTGTTCTGCATCCCGATGGGCCGCATCCCCGACGTCGAGATGACGGAGTTCCTCTACCCGCTGCTCACGCTGTGGCGCCGCGAGGAGCCCGACTCCGGCGGCCCCGGCCGCCACCGCGGTGGCGTCGGCGCGTCGGTCGCGATCACGCCGCACGGCACGTCGCTCCCGATGGGGCTCGTGCTCGCATCGAACGGGAAGGCCATCGCCCAGAACGGCGGCCTCTCGGGCGGGCACCCCGGCAACACCGGCCTCGACGTCGTCGCCCGGCAGAGCAGGGTGGCCGAGCTGCTCGCCGACGGGACGATGCCGTCCACGCTCGCGGAATGCAGCGACACCCTCGAGATCGGCCAGAACTACGCGTCGAGCTACCTCGCTCCCGGTGAGGTGTTCGCGATGACCTGGCAGGGCGGCGGTGGCTACGGCGACCCGCTGCGCCGCGATCCCGAGGCGGTGGCCGGCGACCTGCGCGAGGAGAAGATCACCGCCGCGGCCGCCCGTGACGTCTACGGAGTCGTCCTCGGCGACGGCACGGTCGACGGCCCCGCGACGGCGGCCGAGCGCGACCGGCGGCGCTCGGCCCGCGGTGACCGCTCCACGGTGCAGGGCGACGGCAGCAGGAAGCTCGACGTCACCATCGCGCGGCGGCTCGACGACAACCTCGTGGAGGTGACCGACGGCGCCGGCCCCGTGATCGCGTGCCGGCACTGCGGCGAGCGGCTCGGCGAGGCGGACACCCTCCGGTTGGCGATCTACGAAGGCCCGTCGACCGACGCGGGACCGCAGATCCTGGCCGACCCGACCGACTACGTCGACGCGCCGGTGGTCTTCCGCCAGTACTGCTGCCCCGGCTGCTGGACAGCCGTCTACTCGGCCGTCGTGCCCGCCGACCACGTCGACCACGTAGGGGTGCCGACCCGGTAGGGCTCCTGCCCCAGAGGTGGGTGGACGCATCACGTCGACCCACCTGACGTCACTCGGCAGCGAGGCTACTCACCACACTTTCGGGCTCGACGACGTCCAGCGACATCTCGATGTGGCGCCGGGCCTCCGCGGCGGCCCGGTCGGGGTGGCACTCGTCCAGGACGTCGCGCACCCCGTGGCCCGACGAGCCGGCAGCATCCGCCGGGTGGCCCGAGGTGAGCCGCAGAGCCCGGATGCGGCTCATGTCGCCCATGAGCCGCTGGTAGATGGTGATCAGGGAGGTGTTTCCGCTGGCCTCGGCCCACAGGTGAGCCGTGCGCCGGCACTTGCCTCCCGCCGGGGCCTTCTCGGGAGGACCGGCTGCGCGCGGGCCGTGGCGCCGGCAACAGGGGTCTCTCGGCCCTGGGGCGCGAGGCACACCTCGAGTGAGACTACGACCCATCCCCGGGAGGTGGCGATGGCGGAACAGACGCAGCGGTCCGTGCTGGTCGGTGTCGACGGATCGGCCGCCGCCGCACGGGCCGCACTGTGGGCGACCGACGAGGCGGTGACGACCGGCCGGCCCCTGCGGCTCGCGGTCTGCGTGCGCCCGTCGATGCCGGAGCTCGCCGGGCTCGCGCTTCCGCCGGGCACGATCGACGGCGCGCACCTGCGTGCGACGGCGTCGGGGCTGCTGCAGTCGGCGGTCGCGCGGTGCCGGGTCCTCGCACCGGGGATCGACGTCCAGGGCGAGCTGGTGTCGGGCCGTCCGGTCGAGATGCTCGACCGGCTCGCGCAGGGCGCCGCGTCACTGGTGCTCGGCGCCTCCGGTCAGAGCGGGGTCGCCACGGTGCTCCTGGGTTCGAGCGCCGCTGAGCTGGCCCGGCGGGTCACCGCACCGCTGGTGGTCGTGCGCGACCTCGGCGCCGCAGGCCCGGACGGACCCGTCGTGGTGGGTGTGGACGGCTCGGCGGTCACCGGTCACGTCGTCCGGTTCGCCGCCGACCACGCGGCGGCGCGCGGACGCGAGCTCGTGGCCGTGCACGCCTGGTCGGACCTGCCGCTCGACGCGCTGGCCGGGACCGGCGCACCGGGGATCGACCGTGTTCGGGCCCGCCGGGACGCCGACGCCCTGCTGGAGTCGTACCTCGCCACAGCGCGCGACCGCCATCCCGACCTGGCGGTCCGGCGCATCGTGTGCCTCGACCGTCCCGCCCGGGCCCTGTTCGGCGCGGCCGCGGGCGCTTCGCTGCTCGTCGTCGGGCGGCACGGACGGGCCGGCGACACCGTGGGGCCGTTGGGCTCGGTCGGCCACGCCGTCCTGCACTACGCGCACTGCCCCGTCGCCCTCGTGAGCGGGGGCTGACGTCCGTACACCGAGCAAGGAGTCGTCATGTCCGACCACGTGTTCCGCGACCGCCGCGACGCCGGGCGGGTCCTGGCCGGGCTGCTGGCCCACTACCGCGACGAGCCCGGTCTGGTGGTCCTCGGACTGGCCCGCGGTGGTGTGCCGGTGGCCCACGAGGTCGCGACGGCGCTCGGCGCTCCGCTGGACGTGCTGGTGGCCCGCAAGCTCGGGGTCCCGGGCCACCCGGAGCTGGCGATGGGGGCCGTCGCCGGTGACGGCGTGGTCGTGATCGACGACGACGTCGTGCGCGGGATGCGGGTCGGCACCGACGCCATCCGGCGGGTGGCCGAGCGGGAGGGCCGGGAGCTGTTGCGTCGCGAGCGGGCCTACCGGGGCGACCGCCCCGCCCCCGACGTGGCCGGGCGCACCGTCATCGTGGTGGACGACGGCCTCGCGACCGGCTCCACCATGTATGCGGCGGTCGAGGCGCTGCGCAGGCTCGGACCGGCCCGGATCGTCGTCGCCGTGCCGGCCGCGCCGCAGTCCACCTGCCGCGAGCTCGCTGCGGTCGTCGACGACCTGGTGTGCGCCACCACCCCCACGCCCTTCCACGCCGTCGGCCGGTCCTACTGGGACTTCACCGAGACCGGTGACGACGAGGTGCGGGCGCTGCTCGGCGCCCCGGCCCGCCCTGCTCCGCCCGACCCCGCGGCGGTGCTGCGGGCCGCGGCGGTGCCCACCCGCGACGGGGTGCCGCCCGACGACGCCCTGTTCGAACTCGTGGGTGACGCCCGGATCGTGCTGCTCGGGGAGGCCAGCCACGGCACCCACGAGTTCTACGCCGCGCGCGCCGCCATCACCCGGCGCCTGGTGGAGGAGAAGGGGTTCTGTGCGGTCGCGGTCGAGGCGGACTGGCCCGACGCGCACCGGGTGGACCGCTACGTCCGCGGCGTCGGCGACGACCGGATCGCCGAGGAGGCGCTGCGCGGGTTCGAGCGCTTCCCCACCTGGATGTGGCGCAACGCCGCCGTCCTGGAGTTCGTCGGCTGGCTGCGGGAGCACAACAGCGGTCTCGCCGCCGGTCACGGCGTCGGCTTCTTCGGGCTCGACCTCTACAGCCTCTACCGGTCGATGGCCGAGGTGATCTCCTACCTGGAGGGCGTGGACCCGGACGCCGCGCAGCGCGCCCGCGACCGCTACGCCTGCTTCGACCACCACGGCACCGGGGACGGTCAGGCCTACCGTTTCGCCGCCGCGTTCGGAGCGGGTGAGACGTGCGAGCGCGAGGTGGTCGAGCAGCTCGCCGACCTGAACCGGCACGCGCTGGACTATGCGCGGCGCGACGGGCAGCCGGCCGCCGACGCGCTCTTCCACGCCGAACGCAACGCCGTCACGGTCCGCAACGCCGCCGAGTACTACCGCACCATGTACGCCGGCCGTGCCGAGTCGTGGAACCTGCGGGACCGGCACATGGCCGACACCCTCGACGCCGTGGAGGCGCACCTCACCCGCCGGCACGGGGAGCCGGTGCGCATCGTGGTGTGGGAGCACAACTCCCACATCGGCGACGCCCGCGCGACGGAGGCCGCGGTCCGCGGTGAGCTCACCGTCGGTCAGCTGGTGCGCGAGCGCCACGGCCGGGACTGCCGCAGCATCGGGTTCACCACCTACACCGGCACCGTCACCGCGGCCCAGGACTGGGGCAGCCCGGCCCTGCGCCGGGACGTGCGCCCCGCCCTGCCCGGCAGCGTCGAGGCGCTGCTGCACGAGGTGGGGGCGCCGGAGTTCCTCCTCTCCTTCGCCACGTCACCGCACGCGGCGGAGGTGCTGCGCGCGGCCCGGCTGGAGCGCGCGATCGGGGTGGTCTACCGGCCCGAGAGCGAGCGTGCCAGCCACTACTTCCACGCCCGCGTGTCCGACCAGTTCGACGCGGTGATCCACATCGACGAGACCCGCGCGGTCGAGCCGTTGGAGCGGACCGTGCACTGGGAGGCCGGCGAGGTCCCCGAGACCTACCCCTTCGCGGTGTGACCGCGCCCGTCAGCCGACGGGCTGGGACGCGGGGGTGACGTGGGTGACGAACCAGTCGCGGGCGAGGTCGGCGACCTGTTCCAGCGTCCCGGGCTCCTCGAACAGGTGCGTGGCCCCGGGCACCACGGCGAGTCGCGCCTCGCAGCGCATCGCGGCCAGCGCGCGGCGGTTGAGCTCCAGCACCGCCGTGTCGGCGCCCCCGACGATCAGCAGGGTCGGCGCCCTGACCTGCCCGAGCCGGGGCACTGCCATGTCGGGACGCCCACCCCGCGACACCACCGCGGCGATGTCGGCGTCCGGGTCGGCGGCCGCCCACAGGGCCGCGGCAGCGCCCGTGCTCGCGCCGAAGAGGGCCACCGGCAGACCCTCGCAGCCCGGCTGACGACGGACCCACGCCGTGGCCCCGGCCAGCCGGACGGCCAGCAGGTCCACGTCGAAGACGTTCGCCCGGTCCCGCTCCTCCCGCGGGCTGAGCAGGTCCAGCAGCAGCGTGGCCAGGCCCGCCCGCTGCAGGACCGCCGCGACCCGGCGGTTGCGCGGGCTGAGCCTGCCGCTGCCGCTGCCGTGGGCGAACACGACCACTCCCAGGGGCCCCTCCGGCACGGTGAGGTGACCGTGCAGGGACCGACCGGGGACGGCCACCTCCACATCGCGGCCGGGGGGCGGCGGGGCCTGCGACCCGGGGCCGGCCGGTGTCCCGCCGGCGGCGCGGCGCAGCAGCTCCACCACCTCCTCCTCCGACGTCGGGGTGAAGTCGACGTAGAACCGGCCGACCGCATCGAACAGGTCGGGCACCTCGAGGCAGTCCAACTCGTCGACCTCGTCCCGGAGCCGGATCGCGGTCTCGCGAGCGCAGACCGGTGCGACGAGTACCACCCTCGCCGCACCGTGTGCACGGGCCACCCGGCAGGCGGCCCGTGCGGTGGCCCCGGTGGCGATCCCGTCGTCGACCAGCACCGCGGTGCGTCCGGCCAACGGGATCCGCGGCCGGCCGGCCCGGAACAGCTGAGCCCGCCGCTGCACCTCCACGCGCTCCCGACGCTCCAGCTCAGCCAGCTCCGCCTCACCCACGTGCGCCCGACGCACCGTCTCGGAGTCGACGACCAGCACCCCGTCCTCGCCGACCGCGCCCATGGCCAGCTCGGGCAGGGACGGCACCCCCAGCTTGCGCACCACGATCACGTCCAACGGCGCCCCCAACACCCGCGCGACCTCGAACGCCACCGGGACCCCGCCCCGCGGCAACCCGAGCACGACGACGTCCTCGTCCCGCAGATGCGTCAGCCGTCCGGCCAACCGCCGACCCGCCTCCACACGATCAACGAACGGCATGGCAGCCTCCTTCGGAACCTCCAGTGTTCGACGGGAGCCGCCGCACCGACAGGGACGTCCGGCCCCCTGCCGCAGTGCCGTCCGATCAGTCGGTGACCGTCCGGACGTCGAGCACCCCGCGCACCGAGGCGGCCACCACCGACGCGGCGTGCTGCTCGGTGGGATCGCCGAAGGCGTCGGCCAGCGTGACCCGGCCCCCGTCGACGGACACCCGCCACCGGCCCGGGCCTGCGTAGGCCTCCAGGCGACGCCGCACGTCGCCCTCGATCGCGACGTCCGAGCGGGTCGCGGTGGCCAGCGCGTCACGCCTGCTCACGATGCCGACCAGCCCCACGCCGCCGTCCACGACCGGCACCGAGCGGATGCCGAGCGACCGCATCTGCTCGACCAGGTCCGCGAGGTCGGTCCAGGGCAGCGCGGTGACGACCTCGGTCGTCATCACCTCGGCCACCCGCTGTGGCGCGACCCTGGTCAGTTCCTCGCTCAGCAGCGGCGAGCGGGCGTCGTGGTGCAGCCTCCCGCGCAGCAGATCGGCCTCGGTGACGATGCCGACGAGCTCGCCGGCGCCGTCCACGACGGGCAGCGCGGTGAACCCGCGGCCCGTCAGCAGCGCCGCGGCCGCCCGGATCGGGGTGTCCGGGTCGACCGTCACCACGGGCCGGGTCATCACGTCGCGGACCAGCATGGCCGTCTTCTCCTTCGTCGTCGGTGCCGGCCGGGCGGCGCGGCGCATCGCCAGGGTCCCCGTCCGGGAGTCACGCCGGGTAGCACCGGACGGCACCCGGGTGACGAGTCGATGGGCCCGGAGGACGGGGAACCGGCGACGCGCGGCTCCGCGGGATCGGGCCCTTCGGCCCTGACCCCACCGATCCGGGCCGACCACGCTGGGCAGCACCGATCGCGACGGAAGGACCACCATGAACCTCGAGGACACCAGGGCGGACGACTACCACGGCATCTGCATCGGGCGGATCCGCGCCGACAGGCAGGTCTACGACCACCACGGCGTGCACATCGGGCGGGTGGACGCCGACGGCACCGTCCGCACCCACACCGGCATCCGCGTCGGACGGGCCCGCCAGAACACCTGACGGGAGGCCCGGCCGCCGGCACGCGGCCCCGACGGGTCGCCCGAGGCTGCGACGCTGACGCCACGAGCCGCGACCGCTGGACTCCACCGCGGCGCCGGACAGCAGGTCGTCGAGATCCTCGTCGAGGTCGTCGTCGAGGTCGTCGTCGCCGTAGAGCGACGCGATGGCCAGCAGTGCGCCGGAGTTGTCCCACTCCGGCGGCGCGGGATCCGCGCCGGAGGGGACGGTCCGGGTGACGGCAGACATCATGATCACACCTTCCGGTTGGCGCCTTCTCCCGTCATGGTCACCAGCACGGCGCGCGCCGCACAGGGACTTCCGACCCGGGACCCCCGCGGTCCCCGGATCGGGGCAGCGGACCGATGGTCGGGGCGCCCGCGTGCGGGTTCACCGGGCCGTGGCCCCGCGGGCCGCCCGTCCGAGCGCCCGCCGCACCGGTGTCCACGTCGTGGCGGTCAGCGCCTGGTGCTCCTGCTGGTGGAGCACGCCGAAGGTGAACCCGTTCCCACCCTCGAGCGCAGCAGCGGCGCCGAGTTCGCGCAGCACGGGCAGCGCCACGATGGCGTCCTGGCGCTCACCGAGAAGTTCCTGGACCTGTCTGACCTGCCTGATCAGCGCACGGGCCGGTTCCCCCAGAACAGGTGCGGCGGCCTCGGCGGCGTACCGCAACCGTTTCGCCGCCTTGCGGGCGTCGTGCAGCTGGATGTCACGTTCCACATCGGGGCCACGTCGCTCCGCGGCCCTCAGATGGGTGTCGACCCGGCGGTGGGACCGGTCGAGGAACGCGCCGAGGCGCGGTCGGGCGCGCCTGCCCGCTGCCGGGGTGAGCGGAGGGGTGTCGAGGAGGCGGTCGATCGCGGTGAGCAGAGCGAGATAACGCTCGCCGTCGAGGGCGGCGAGGACCTCGTCCCGGGCCAGGACGCGCCGCCCGGTGAAGTAGCGCGTCACCTGCGCCGCGACGGGGCCGAGCACCAGCTCGTCCGGCAGTGCGGCAACGGCCGCGAGGATACGGGCTTCGAGGACCTCCAGGTCCCTGGCGACCCCGAGCACGGCGGCGAGCCACTTCAGCTCGGCGGCGAGGTCACCGGTGGCGTCGCGGTCGACGACGGCGCCGAAGGCCTGCAGCGCGCTGCGCATCCGCCGGGTCGCGACCCGCATCCGGTGGACCGCGTCGGGAACCTCACGACGCACGGCCGGGTCGCCGGTGCGGATCACCCGGGCCTGCTCGGCCAGGTAGGCGAGCACGACCGCACCGAGCGTCGCCGACCGGTCCGGGCCCGGACGGCGCGCCGCGGGGATGCGGTCGCCGAGAACACGAGCCAGCTTGGACGGGGCTTCGGAGCGCCGGACGCCGGCCTTGCGCAGGCGACGGTCGAACCGGTCGAGCAGGCGCGTGTCACCGGCCTCGTCGAGCTCCACCTCCACCTCCCGCCACGAGCGGGCCTCGGTCGAGACGCCCATCGTGTGCGCAGTGACGTGGTCGTCGACGACCGTGACCAGGCCGCGCCCGGAGTCGTCGGTCAACCGCCACTGCCGGCGACGCGTCGTGAGCTCGGCGACCGGCACCAGGGGCCTGCCCCGGGTGAAACCGTGGACCAGTCGCACGAGCTCGTCGGGCGGCTGCGGGCTGCGGCGGCCGGCCTCACCGCGGGTGAACCCCACCCGGATCTCGTCGCGGCAGTCCGCGGCGACAGGGAGCTTGAGGTGCCATCCACTGTCGGCACCGCCGCGGCGCCGGCGCAGGGTCACCCCGTCCGCGGCGAGCCGCAGGTCCGCCGTGTCGAAGTAGATCGCCTCGAGCACGAACTCCTGCGACCCGGCCGCGTCGGCCGGTTCGGGCCAGGGCGGGAGCGCGGCGTCCTCGTCGAGGTCGTACTTGCGCTCGGTCTCACGCACGGTCACAGCCATGCGTCTGCCTACCCCGCGGGCGACCTCCCGCACCAGGTTCGAACGGAGTGCAGCCGTGCCGAAAGACCCTGAACGCCCACGAAGGACACCCGGGTGGCCCGTCATCGCGCGGTCCGTGTCACCGTCTGCCAGGCACGCGCTATCGCCGTGCGTCGGTCTCCGCCGCTGCGCAGTGCGAGCAGCACGAACAGAACCATCGCCACGGCGCCCGCGCCGACGGTGACGGCGGTGGCCAGCGCGAAGCACAGGACGGCGGCCAGCGCAGCGACGATCAGTGCGGCATCGGCGGCCCGATGCAGCCGGCGTTCGGACCGCTGCGCGCTTCGGGTGAGCGACGCCAGGCGGCGCTCCTCGCCCGTGAACTGCTGTTCGATCTCACGGAGAATGCGCTTGTCGCGTTCGCTGAGCATCGGTCGGCTCCGGAAAGGTGGTGCTGCCCGGTGGGGCAGTGGCTGGTGGTGGGATCCGATGCTCCGCCGGATGGCGCACCCGTGGGCAGCGACAGATGTCCTCGATCGGCGGGCCGAACGGACCGGACGGCCGCGTCCCGGCGTCGACGGGGCGGGCGCTGACGATCATGGCCTTGCCGCTCGGGTGCGTCCCCCGCGCGGGGACGGCGGGGGCTGAGGCGGGGTGGGCGGGCGGCCGTTTCCGGTACACATCGTGGCGGTACTCCCTCGGGTGTCGTGTCGTGTCGTGTCGTGTCGTGTCGTGTCGTGTCGCGCCACAGGGCGGTCGAGGCGGTCAGGGCCGGGCCGGTCTGCCCGGAGCAGATCGGGGTGGTGACGGGGTCCAACCGGGAGACCAGCAGCACCGGGCAGGGTGCGTGCTGCCGGGCGCTGAGGGCGACCAGCCCGAGCCGGCCGGGAGCACCGGCGCGGGTGCCACCCAGGACGAGCATGGTGGGTCCGCCACGGTGGCCGCGCGACGAACAGGCTGGTCCCACCCACGAGCGGCCCGCCCGGCCCGGCCGCGGCGCCGAGCATCAGCGCCCCGCCCGAACGACGGCACCAGTCCGCCATCCAGCCCGGGACGTGCGCCCCGTCGACGACGACGCCGCGTGGCCGGGTCCTGGGGCGGGCGGTGGCGCGGGTGCTCGGGGTGGTCGACCGCCAGCAGGTCACGCACGTCGCGCAGCATCGACGGCAGCGCCGCCTCGACCAGCCGGGCCAGCGATCGCCACCTCGGGTCGACGACGCACACGGCGTCGGCGGCGGTCGCCTCGTCGCGCGGCGAGACGCTCATGTGGTTGCCTTCCGTCGCTCGGTGAGGGGGGAGGCCGGCCGGGTCCGCGACACCGCAGACCCGGCCGGCTCGACCGCGACACCGCGAACCAGCTCCGTTGCTGTGTCGCGGCGCCGCTGGTGAACCCGGGTACGGGCACGGAATCCCCCTCCAGGCTCCGTGCCCGTCCCGGGCGGGACGTAGGGCCATCGGCCCTTCAGATCGGGACCGTCCAGCACAGGCGGGTACCGCTCGGCGCCCGGTGTGTGAGGGTGAGGGTGCCGCCGTGGTGCTCGGCGCGGCGGCGCAGGTTGTCCAGGCCGCTACGGCGACCGGTGTCGGGCACACCCACCCCGTCGTCGACGGCCTGGAGGGTGAGCGCGGCGGGGCCCGCGTCGACGTCGACCTCGGTGGAGCTCGCGTGGGCGTGGCGGGCGACGTTGCTCAACGCCTCCCGCAGCACCGCCAGCAGGTCCTCGACCACCCCTGCGGGCAGCGTGTCCTCCAGCAACCCACTGAACCGCAGCACCGGGTCGCGGCCCAGCGCCGGCGTCACCTCGGCGACCACGCCGAGCAGTCGGGCCCGCACCCCGTCTGGTGCATCGTGGGAGGTCTGGTGGAGCTGGAAGATCGACGTGCGGATCTGGCTGATCGTGCGCCAGTCCACGACGTCGTCGTCGCACGTGATCAACTGGCCGGTGGCCTGCGCGAGGTTCCACCGTGGGCGACCTGCTCGACCACCAGGAACTCCGCGAGCATCCGGCCCGTGCTGGCACCCCAGGGCATCGGGTACTCGGTGTCGAGGCGCCCGGTTACCGCCCATCCGTCCACGGCCCGTACCGCGGTGGCCCGGTAGCCGGCGGCCCTGGCCGGCCCCGGAACGGCGGGGGCGTCGGCCGCTCCGCCGGCTGCGACGCCTCCCAGCTGCTCCAGAGTGCCGACGAGGTACTCCACCAACCCGCGCACGTCCAGGCCCGGGCAGAGGTGGGCACCTCCTCGCGCGGCACCCCCGCCGCGGGATCGGGGCCCGGTGACGCGAGACCTTGTGCCCTACCCGGTTCCCGGATGCGGGCGGAGTCTGGACCGGTCCGGCAGGCCCTCCCCATCAACCGCGGAGCATCCGATGACCCCCACCGTCATCATCGCCGTCGCCGCCGTCGTGCTGCTCCTGCTGGCGGCGGCGGTCCGGGTCGTCAAGCAGTACGAACGCGGCGTGCTGCTGCGCCTCGGCCGCCTGCAGACCGTCCGCGAACCGGGACTGCGCCTGATCATCCCGATCGTCGACGTCCTGCACCGGGCCTCACTGCGGGTGGTGACGGTGCCGATCCAGTCGCAGGGCATCATCACCCGCGACAACGTCAGCGTCGACGTCTCCGCGGTGGCCTACTACCGCGTCGTCGACCCCGTGAAGTCCGTCGTGGCCATCGAGAACGTCCGCGCCGCGATCGACCAGATCGCCCAGACCACGCTGCGCAAGGTCGTCGGCCGGCACACCCTCGACGAGACACTGTCGGAGACCGACCGGATCAACGGCGACATCCGCGAGATCCTCGACGTCACCACCGTCGAGTGGGGCGTCGAGGTCACCCTGGTCGAGCTCAAGGACATCCAGCTGCCCGACAGCATGAAGCGCGCCATGGCCCGGCAGGCCGAGGCCGAGCGCGAGAAACGCGCCAAGATCATCAACGCGCAGGGCGAGTCGCTCGCCGCCACCGCCCTCGGCGAGGCCTCGGACGTCATGATGCAGCACTCGCTGGCCCTGCAGCTGCGCAACCTGCAGAGCCTCGTGGAGATCGGCGTCGACCAGAACTCGACGGTCGTCTTCCCGGCGCCGCTGATGAGCACCATCGGCGAGCTGGGCACCTTCCTCGCGCGCGAGGCCGCATCCGCGGCCGCGGAACCGTCCGGGGGCGGGCAGGCGGCCGACGTCACGCGGCCGGTCCCGACCGGTGGGGCCCACGGCCTGGTCGACGAGGTGATCGGCGGTCCGGCCGCGACCCCGGAGTCCGGAACCCCGGTGTAGTCGGGCAGCCCGACGCCGTTGATCGCGCGCTCGACCACCTCCATGAGCGCCTCCATGTCGGGCTCCGCACTCGGCTGCGGGCTCCTCTCCGGGGCGTCCGGGTCCCACCCGGCGGCGGCCAGCTCCCCGGCCAGCACCCGTCCGCACGACCAGCGGTCCATCACCGCCCTGGTCGACCTGGTCGAGACCGACGCGACGTCGCCTGGGCGGGCTCGAGAACATTCACACCGGAGAAGCGCGCACCTTCGGTCTGCCGACGGCCACCGCTGTTCATCAAGAGCGCGAACTTCGGCGCGTTCAACGCCACGGGCGGCTCGGTGGCCGGGCGATCTCCGCTGCAGCGGCGATCGCGCTGTTCAGCTACCTCGGCATCGAGCCGGCGTCGGTGGCCGCGGGCCGCGTCCGCAACCCGGCGAAGAACGTCGGCCACGCCACGGTGCTGGGCACGCTCGGCTGCGCGGTGGTCTACATCCTCGGCACGCTGACGGTGTTCGGCACGGTGCCCGACGCCGCGCTCCAGACCTCGACCCCGCCGTTCACCGACCCGGCCAACGCGATCTCCGGCGGCCAGCGGGCCGGCAACGCCGTCGCGATCGCGGCCGTGGTCTCCGGGTCGGTCCTGACGGTCGTCAGCCCATCACGACCGACGTGGGGCAGGTCCGTGCAGACGCCCGCCGACTCGGGATGCCGCTGATCGTCTGGACCTTCCCGCACGGTGTCAGGGCATTGGCTGTGCCGTCCAGGTCGCGGGCGACGGCCGTAGGGGTGGCATGGTCGGGCGCGACGCCGCTCTCCCCCGGAGCCGCGGAGACGCGACGCACACGACAGTCCGGTGCACGCTGCGCGTGCACCGGACTGGGCATCATTCAGACCGCGTCAGGTCTTGATCGCGATCTTCGTGGGCTCGGACTTGTCCGGCCGGGCTGGGATCGGAACCCTGACCTCCAGGATGCCGTCCTTGTAGGCGGCCGAGATGTCCTTCTCCTGCACACCCTCCGGCAGCGGCAGCGTGCGGGTCATGCTGCCGTACCGCATCTCGTGACGGGTGTAACCCTTGTCCTCGGACTTCTCGTCGACGCGGCGCTCGGCCTTGATCCGAAGCACCCCGTCGGCCACCGTCAGCTCCACATCCTTCGCGGGGTCGATGCCGGGCATCTCGGCGCGGATCACCTCGGTGTCACCGTCCCGGAACTCGTCCACCCGGATCAGGTCCTCGCCGGGCCAGTCCCAGCCCAACCCGAACGGCCGCCGCATCGGCAGCGACCGCAACCACTCCTCGAACACGCCGTCCATCATCGGGAAACGGCGGGCCATCTCGGCGCCGCGATCGCGACGGGTCAAGGTACTCATGGATGGTGACCTCCTGGTAGCTGCATCACACGGACAGCTCCAAGGCTCCCCTCCACCACCGACCGACACCGGGGCCGAAGGTCCCCGAACCTTCAGCCCTCGGTCTCCTCATGGCGGCTGACATGTACGGCTCGCGGGCCCGACCACCGAGGCGGTGGCCCCCAGCCGCCGAGCTCGTGCTGGTCTGCGCTGGAGATCACGCCTATGTGAACAGCCCGATCGGGTTGCCGTCCGGATCAGCGAACATCGGCATCTCGCCGGCCCGCCGACAGGCCCGGTCGTCCGTCACCACGCCGCGTCGATCGGCCTGCCGCCCGCGAAGGGCGGTCCTGCAGGGGCCGCGGCGCGCCGACAGCATCGGGGCGCCGTCCGACCGTGGTCACCGGTACAGCACGGTGACCGCTCCCGTCGCGGCGTTCCACGACAGCGACCCGCCCTGGAAGTCGCTGCGCCGCCCGCCGGCGACCGTGTACTCGTCCGACAGCGGCAGCCGCAGCCTGCTCGCGGTGCCGCCGAGCTGCAGGTAGCGGCCGAGGATGGCCCCGTGCACCTCGTGCGCGCCGGTGGCCGCCGACCAGTAGACGGTGCCCTTCTGGAAGGCCGATGCCCGGCCGCCGACCACGGACACCTCGTCGCCGACCGGGTAGCCGAGGATCCCGCGCTCCCAGCCCAGCGCGGCCCACTCGACACGGATCCACCCGTGCACCTCGTGCGCACCGGTGACCGGCGTCCAGTAGATCGAACCGCCGCCGACGAAATGGTTGAACCGCCCCAGCCCGTCCGGTGTCGTCGTCTCGTCGGTCACCGGGAAGCCCAGGAACGAGCCTATCGAGCCGAACTCCACGTAGCGCCCGGCGATGGCCCCGTGCACCTCGTGCGCACCGACGTCGCCGCGCCAGTAGATCCGTCCCGTGCGGAACCACTGGACGGCGGTGCCGGCCACCGAGGCCACCATCTCCCCGGTGCGGGGCGGCCCCAACGCGGAGCGCTGCGCACCCAGCGCGGCGTAGTGCGCCGCGATCGAGCCCGTCGTCACCGTCCGGTAGGGGTCGGTGAACCCGTACCCCATCGACCGCAACGTCGCGATCACCTGGGGCAGGGCGGCGGTGTCGGTCGAGTCGGAGCTCAGGTGCATGAGCACCGTGGCGCCCGGCACGGTGTAGCGGCGCACCCGGTCGAGGATCACGTCCTGGCCCACGCCGAGGTAGCCGGTGGTGTCGAAGGTCCAGTCGAAGCCGATGAAGTAACCGCGGGCGGCCAGGTCGGCGGTGACGCCCGGGTCGACGTAGCCGTCCCGGTACGGCGCCCGGAACCACCCGTCGGAGGTGAGGCCGATGCGGTTGTAGGCCGCCTCGGCCCGGTCGAGCTCGGAGAACCGCTGGGCCCGGGTCAGCTGCGTGAAGTACGGATGGTCGTAGCTGTGGTTGATCAGCTTGTGCCCGGCGGCGACGATCGCGCGTGCCTGGTCGGGGTAGCGCTCCGCATAGCGGCCGGTCAGCGCGAACCCGGCGGTGATGCCGTTGTCGCGCAGGATCTGCAGCACGCGCGGCACGTCACCCGGGGTGTACCAGTCGGCGTCCATCGTCAGCGTGACGAGCTTCGTGGACGTGTCGTACCCGCGGGTGAACACCGTCGCCCGGGCCGGCGGGAGATCCGCGGCGGCGGCCGGCGACACCGCGACGAGGGCACCGGCGACGGCGGTGCCGAGCACAGCGATCGCGACCAGCGCGGACCTGAACCGAACCCGTGTCCTCGGACCTGGCCCCATGGCGATCCCACCTACCCGCTCGCTACCCGGCCGTCGGTCGGCCCCCTCAACGGTCCGCCGTCGCGGGCGGTGCCGATCCGGGTCGGACGGCACCTATCTGGCTCCGATGGGCCCAGCGGACGCGCATGCCCATCCGGCCCACCGCACGGGGACATCCGGCCCTTATCCCGCTGAGTCGTCCGGCGCAGCATCGGTTCCAACAACAGTCCGCCGCGGGCGAGCCGCGGCTGCACCCGCCGGAGACACCCATGCTCAGCGACCGCGACCGACGCATCGTCTCGATCGCCCGCCGCGCGCGACGGTCCGAGCGCCGGTGGAACCGTGCGGCCGACGCCGCCCTCGTCCTCGCCGGGCTCTCCGCCGGCCTGTGCTTTGCATTGGCCCACGACCACCACCGCCGGAGCGGGCGGCGTTGCCACCGCGTTGTTCTGAGGAGCCAGGTCACGACAGGCCGGGAGGTCGCCCTGCCGACGGTCCCGGGGGTGGACAGTCAGGTGGTCGGGTCGGGAAGCACGTCGCGCCAGGAGTGCTCCGGCTCGTAGCCGAGCAGTCTGCGGGCCTTGTCGATGCTGTAGAACGTCTCGTCCCGGCCCATCGGGCGACGCACCTCCACCCCGTCGTAGAACCGGTCGATGATCTCGCTCGTGGTCGCGGCGACCGACATGTCGGCGTTGGCGACGTTGAACACCTCGAAGCCGAGTCCGTCGGTCTCCAGGCAGCGCAGCGTCATCTGCCCGAGGTCGCGGGTGTCGATGTAGGCGAAGAGGTTGCGCCTGCGCAGCGCCGGGTCGTCGAGGAAGGCCGGGAACAGCTCGGCGTACTCGTGGGGTTCGATGACGTTGTTGATGCGCAGCCCGTACACGTCGGCGCCGGTGCGGGCGTGGAAGGACCGCGCGGTCACCTCTCCCGCGACCTTCGACATCGCGTAGGAGTCCTCAGGGACGACCGGGTGTTCCTCGTCGACCGGGACGTAGAGGGGTCTGCGCTCGCCGCGCCCGAAGCAGATGCCGTAGGTCGTTTCCGAGGAGGCGAACACGATCTTGCGGACGCCGAGGGCGGTGGCGGCCTCCAGGACGTTGTAGTGGGCGAGGACGTTGGTCGCGTAGGTCGCCTGATCGGAGGTGAGCAGGGGACGGGGGATCGCGGCGAAGTGGACGACCGCGTCGTAGGCCGACCCGCCGTGCGGTGTGGGGCCGGGGTCGTCGAAGTCGTCCTGCGTCGGGACGCCGGCCAGGGCCGAGTACACCTCACCTGCATTGGTGAGGTCGACCCGCAGGTCGGTGACGTCGGCGTGGCCGAGCGGGGTGAGGTCGGCGTTGGTGACCTGGTGGCCGCGCGAGGCGAGGTAGGGGGCTACGTGGTGTCCGGCTTTGCCGCTGCCACCGGTGAAGAAGATCCGCATACTTCCAGCCAAGCATCACGGGCAAGGGATGGGCGCCTCGGCCTGCACCTGGCCCTGTGCCCGCGGCGGAACACGGGCGTCCGGCGCCGCTCCCTGCACGAGATGCTGCAGCACCCGGCCGACGACCCCCTCGCCGCGGCCGAGAACCGACTTCCCGTCGGCTGAGCCCACGATCGGCCCACCCGCGCGACAGGGACTGTCACGAGAACGGCGCCTTGGGAGACCGTCACCGCCCGCTCGTCGCAGCGGCCGGGTCGGAACTGAGGCAGCCTGACGGCGGCGTGAGACGCGGAGACTGCGGCCATGTCCGCTGCCGATCCGTGGAAGGTTGGCACGGAGCATCCCCGGGTCGGGACACCTCCGTCTGCATCTCGCGCTTCGGTCCAGGACGTGTGGAAGGTTTCCAGCCCGCCCGTTCGCTTTGACCTCCGCGCCGACTCGGCGATCAATCTCGTTGGCCACCCATCGGAGTGCCCGGTGCGCTGACGCTGAGGATTCCGAGCGTGCCGGTCCTGACGGAGACGGTGGCATCCACCTCGATGTCGTCGCGTAGGGCAAGGATGCGTTCGCGTAGGGCCTCGGCTTTGCCGTTGCCGTTGCCGAGGTCGAGTTCGGTGCTCGTCGCGGTCCTTGCCCGATTCAGCCACCACCCCCGCCGAGCAGGGCGTGGTGGCTGAAACGAGCGCGCCGGCGACAGCCGCACAGACTCCTCAGGTCGTTGATCAGGCGTAGATGTGCTCCGGTGTGAACTGGATGGCCCGAAGTTCGTGTTTGCCGTCGAAGTGCGCGATCCCGGTGTCGTCGTGCCCTGGGAAGACCCAGGCGTCGCTCTCCTGGGCGATCTTGGTCAGCTTGTTCAGCGAGGAGTTCCACTGGTCGAGGTCCCAGTAGATCTGGGGCGCTGCGACGGGTTCGGCGTAGTTGTCGTGGTGGTAGAGCGCGTCGGAGGTGAGCAGCACGGTGCCGGTGTTCTCCAGCTGCAGCTGCATGGCCATCTGCCCGGGGGTGTGTCCGGGAAGGTGGACGAGGCGGATGCCACCGGCCATCTCGGTGCCGGCGTCGGAGACCAGCGTGGGTTTCTTCGAGCCGAGAAAGGCCCAGTCGACCGGGTTGAAGAAGTCGGCGGCGTCCTGCATCGCCATGACATGGGCGTACTCGCGCTCGTGGACGACGATCTCGGCGCCGGCGTCCTCGAACAGCCGCAGGCCGCCCGCGTGGTCGGTGTGCAGGTGGCCGAGGACCACGTAGCGGAAGTCGTCGGGGCCCAGGCCCATCGTGGCGAGTCGCCGCTCGATGAACGCCTCGGGGGCGAGGTTCGCCAGGCTGACGGCCTCCTGCCATTCCGGTAGCCATTCCTGGCGTGCTTGTGCGGAGATCCCGGTCTCCCAGAGGATGCGTCCTTCCGGGGTTTCGATGATGTAGGCGAGGGCCGGACACTGGTAGGTGACCCCGACGTTCTGCTCGCGGTTCGACAGCAGCGACAGGTCAAGCTGCATGTAGCCCAGATTGACGCCGCGCAGGGTGACGCTCATGGATCGCTCCGATCGGTCTGTGATGGTTGGTCAGGAGATCCGGAAGCCGGCGTAGCCGTTCGCCTTCGACTCCGCGTACTTCTCCTGGTAGAGCGGGAGACCACCGGGGTAGTTGAGGCTCTGGATCGCCTTGCCCGGGATGTTCGCGCCCATGTACCAGGACTTGGCCTTGGTGAACAGTGTCGGGCCGACGAGCTCGGCGACGTGCTCGCTCCACGCCTGGTCGGCCTCGGGGGTCGACTCGATGCGCTGGTGGCCGTTGCACAGCAGGTGCTCGACGATCTCGACGATCATCTCACCCTGGATCTCGGCGCAGGTGGGACCGTTGCAGAAGCCTGACGGGCTCTGCGGGCCGTAGACGAACAGCAGGTTCGGGAACCCGGCGGTGGCCACGCCGAGGTGTGCGCTGATCCCGTCGGCCCATTTGTCGCGCAGCAGGGTGCCGTCGGTGCCACGGATGTCGAGGCGGGTGAGCCCGCCGGACACCGAGTCGAAGCCGGTGGCGAGGACGATGACGTCGAACTCGCGCTCGGTGCCGTCCGCGGTGCGGATGCCGCGCTCGGTGACGGTCTCGATCGGCGTCTCGTTCAGGTCGACGAGGTGGAGGTTGTCCTGGTTGTAGACGTCGTAGTAGTTCTGCTCCAGCGACGGCCGTTTGACGCCGAAGGGGTGGATCGGGTCGGTCGGCGCGAGTTTCTCGGCGAGCAGCGGGTCCTTGATCCGGGCGCGGACCTTGTCCCGCCAGAACGTGTAGGCGTAGTCGTTGGACTTCTGGTCGAACAGGGTGTCCTGGAAGGTGGCGAGCCAGAAGCGGAAGCCGCCCTTTTCCCACAGCTCCTCGTAGCCGGCGGTGCGCTCCTGTTCGGGGAGGTCGACGGCGTTGATCGGTGTGAAGTCGTAGTCGAATCCGGCGAACGTGCTGGCGCGGGAGGCGAACCGCTCGGGCAGTTCGGCCTTGATCGCGGCCTGGTCCGCGGGGGTGAGCGTGCGCTGGCCCATGGGGATCGCGAGGTTCGGGGTGCGCTGGAAGACGGTCACGTCCGCGGCGTCGCTGGCTGCTTCCTGGATGACCTGCACGCCGCTGGCACCGGTGCCGATCACAGCGACCCGTTTCCCGGTCAGGTCCACGCCGTCCTGCGGCCACAGCCCGGTGTGGTGGCTGATCCCGCGGTAGGAGTCCAGCCCCGGGATCGTCGGGACGTAGGGCTTGGAGGCGAACCCGAGGCAGGGCACCAGATAGGTGCAGCGGGTGGTCGCGCCGTCGGAGGACCGCACGACCCACTGGTTGCGCTCGGTGTCGAATTCGGCTGACTCGACCCGGGTGTTGAACCGGACGTCGCGGGAGATGTCGAGCTTGCGGTCGACGTAGTCGAAGTACTCGCGGACCTCGCTCCAGTCCGGGTAGAGGGCCTGATACTCCCAGTCCTTCCACAGGTCCTGGTAGGCGAACTGGTAGATCGGTCCCTCGGTGTCGACTCGGGCGCCCGGGTAGCAGTTCCAGTACCAGATACCGCCGAGCGCCGAACCGGCTTCGAAGATCTTCACGGAATGCCCGAGGTTGCGTAGCCGGTGGAGCTGGTAGATCCCGGCGAAACCGGACCCGATCACGAGGACGTCGAGTTCCTCGACGGTGCTGTCGGACGTGCTCATACCCGCTCCTGCTCCTGTGTCTGTGTGGATGGAATGCCGGAGTGTGAGCGCACAGTGAGGACGTTCACTGTCCGAGAACGCGACACACGCTGGCATTCGGTCCCTGTCGCGGATTTCGGACAGCGCTCCGGGGAGGCGGGAATGGACGGGCCTGATGTTGGACCGATGGTTGCTGATCAAGCGGTTGCTGTGGCGGGCCGAGCGGCTCTTCGGCGATATGGAGGTCGTGACCCGGGTCGGCGACGGCTACGAGTTCGTTCTCGCGTTTCTGGCTGCCGGATCGGATGCCGTCTGTCGACCGGATACCGGAGACGTCCGTCGGGAGGTTCGGCAAGAAGCGCCACCGAGCACGCGGTGACCACCACGGTGTTGCGTTTTCGGACAGTCGGTGGGACACAGGCATGGTTGGCTGAACGACTGACGAGTCAATGCCCGGCCTCGACGGTGAGGGGGCGGCTGTGCCTGGACGTGTTGACGGGCCGCGTGACGAGCGCGAGCGCGTGCTGAACCGACCCATCTCACTGGAGGACCAGCAGCGGTCCGCGGTCCGACAGGAGATCATCTCGTCCTGGCGGCGGTGCCAGGTCGTGGGTGTTGCGGCGCACTCCGAGGACGTCCCGTACCGGCCGGAGTTCGAGCGCCCCAACCGGTTGCTCCGCGCCGCCGGCCCGGTGATCGATCGGCTCGCCGACCAGATGGAGGGCGGCCCGGTGTCGATCCTGCTGGCCGACGCCGACGCACAGATCATCGATCGACGCGCCGGCGGGCGAGAGCTCGCGCGCGCGCTCGACCGCGCATCGGTGTGCCCGGGCTTCCTCTACGCCGAGGAGTTCACCGGAACCAACGGGATCGGCAGCGCCCTCGAGGAACGCAAGCCGTTCATCGTTTCGGGGCCTGAGCACTTCCGGGAGAACCTGCAGGAATTCACGTGCATCGGCTCGCCCGTACGACACCCGATCACCGGGTCCGTCGAGGGCGTCCTGGATGTCACCTGTCGCGTGGACGACTCCCACGAGCTGTTGAAACCGGTCGTGCTCGCCGCGGTGCGGGAGATCGAATCGCGGATCTACGCCGACGCGTCGCGCCGTGAACAGATGTTGCTGGAGCACTTCCTGCGGGCCAGTCGGCGCGCCACGACGGCGGTGCTGTCGCTGAACGAGACCGTGGTCATGGCGAACACCGCAGCATCGGTCCTGCTCGACGTGTCCGACCAGGCGATGCTCTGGGACTGGGCCTGCCGCACGCTCGGCACCGGCGACGAGTGCGTCAGCGAGGTTCGACTCGCGCGTGACGTCGTCGTGCAGGCACGGGCGACGCGGGTGGGAGAGCGCGGCTCGATGGCCGGTGTACTGGTGGAGATGCGCCCGCAACCCAGGCCAACGGATCGGACGGCGGCCGCCCGGCCCCGGCCGCGGCCGACTCACCTGCGCGCGGATCGGGAGGCGCTCGCGGGACGCAGCGTCGCCAGCGTGCGGCTGCGTGAGGACGTCGATACCGCTCTGCGTACCGATGTTCCGCTGCTGGTCTGCGGGGAGCCCGGCGTGGGTAAGCTGCACGTCGCGAAGCACCTGCACCGGCGACGGTCCGGCGACAGGCCGATGACGGTGCTCGACGCGCTCGCGTCCCACGACGAGCCCGCCGAGTGGATCGCCCGGCTGATCTCCGCCGTCAGCCGCCGAGAGACCATCCTGCTCCGGCACGTCGACCAGCTCGTACCCTCAGTCGCCACCCGGGTCGAAGGCGTGATCGACGCGGTATCCGAGTCGGGAACCCGTGTGTTCGCCACGGCCCGTGGCCGAGGCGCGCACGCGGCCGCCGCCCGGGTACTGGACCACTTCCCGGTCTCGCTCACCGTGCCGCCCCTGCGCTTCCGCACGGAGGACATCCCCGACCTCGCGCCGGCGCTGCTGGCTGCGCACACCCGCCACCGGCCCGTGCCCCGCCTGCTGCCCGGGACCGTCGCCGCGCTCGCGGCACTGGACTGGCCAGGCAACGTTCGCGAACTGGAGGCCGTACTGGCCACGGCCGTCACCCGCTCGATGGGCTCCGACATCGCGCTGGGACACCTGCCACCCGAGTACCGCTCCACCAGCAGCCGCACCGGCCGGTCGTCGCTACGGCGGGCGGAACGCGACATCGTGCTGGAGGCGCTGGCCGAGACGCAGGGCAACAAGCTCGCCGCCGCGGAACGGCTCGGCATCGCTCGCTCTACGCTCTACCGGAAGATGCGGGTTCTCGGAATCGACGAGAACCACCTCCCGGTTGCAACGGCGCCCAGAGCGTTGTAGCGAGTGAGAGACTGGGCGCGCAGGCGTCTCGGTGAAGGAGCGTGAGCAGACCTTCGAGTCCACGGTTGAACGCGGCGCCGACGTGGGTGGCGCCGTCGAGATGGGCAGAGGCCATGGCTCCGTCGCGCACCATCAGGCAATGCTGCGCTGCGTGCTCCGGTTTCTCGCGCCTTCCGCGACCCTGACGGCCTCGAGGGAGAGGTACTGGTCGCCAGGACTGCGACCTGAGCCTTCACCCGCTGGTTGCCTGATCGAGGTGGCGCACCTGGAACTGGGGCGTCGGCTTCGAGGTCGGGCCTGCCCAGAGGTCCACGGCATCGGGCTCGGCGGGATCGAAGTAACGCGGACGCCACCCCTCGTCGTCCTCGATCCGCCGGACCCCCCACGAGTACTCGTAGGTCAGCCCTTCTGGACCCTTGAAGTACAGGAAGACCGCCGTGGACTGGGGATGCCGGCCGGGACCCAGCTCGATCTCGACACCGGCCCGCTCCAGCACGTGCCAGCTGCGCATGACGTCGTCGAGCGAGGCGACCTGGAAGTTCATGTGGCACAGGCCCGGCCGGTCGCCCTGGAAGACTGCCAGCTTGTGGTGCACGGGATCGAACCGCATGAGCGCGGCCCGGTCCCCGATCCAGTCCGAGATCCTGATGTTGAACAGTGAGGACCAGAACGCGTACGCCTCCCGGACGTCCGGCGCGTCGAGACAGATGTGCCCGAACTCCGTGATCCCGGCCGGCCGGCCGAAGCGGACGGGACGTGGGATGGTCACCTGCCCGCTCACGAGCTCGACCCGGTTGCCCCACGGATCGTCGAACTCGAGGTAGTCGTGGACGCGCCGGTGGGCCGCCCCCTTCGCGTCCCCGCGACGCACCCGGCAGCCGGCCGCGGCCAGCTCGACCTCGGCGACGTCGAGGGCCGCCGAGTCGTGCACCGCGAACCCCACCGAGAGCACACCGGACTCCCCCTCGACGAAGGCCAGGCAGTGGTGGCGGTGGTCGGCCCGCAGGTACGCGACACCGTCCTCCCGGGCGATCTCCTCCAGACCGACGACCTCGACCGCGAACCGTACGGCCGTCTCCAGGTCGGCCGTTCCGGACCGGACGTAGGCGACGTCTTCCAGCTGGATCATGGAGCATTCTCCCTTGTAGCGGTCAGGTTCAAGTAGATCCAGATGCGGTCGAGCAGCTCACCGGACACCGCACGCCAGCTCGCGATCTCCTCGTCGGACAGGTCATGGGGATCGCCCGCTACGGCCGCGAGGGCGACGGTTCGGGACACCCGGGCCAGCAGCCACATCCGGGCGACCGCGCGGCCCAGGGAATCGGCGGTGGTGACCGCGCCGTTCCCCCTCAGGACGAGCGAGTCGCCGCCTTCGAGAGCTGCGACCGCTCGGTCGGCCGTGGCCGCGTCCCGCACGAGAACCGCGGGTCCCGACACCGGCACAGGCGCACCGGCGAGCACCGCGTGGCCGGTGACGGGTCCGATGCGGACCCCCGCCGCGGCGAGCGCCGTCGCGTCATCGGGCTGGGCCCGGCAGACGGCTCCGACGTCGGGGCGGGCGCGGTAGACGGCGAGATGCAGCCACGCCTCGGCGGGCACACCCGGGGGCAGCGCCGCCGCGTTCAGCCGGACGACCCGGCAGTCAGGCGCTTCGGCGCCGTGCAGCGGCACCGGTGGTGTGATGACCATGGTGTCGCCGTCGCGGACGGAAAGGTGGCCGAAGGCCGTGACCAGCTCGTGCCGGGCCAGGATCCTCCCGGCTCCGACCAGCTCCTCCGCGGTGGACACCGGCTCAGTGGTCCAGCGATTCCTGGTGGATCGGTCCCCAGATGTTGACCGTCGCCAGGTCGACCTCCCACGTGCGCGGACCCTGCGGATGGGTCTCGTGCCACGGCCGCGGCTCCCAGTACCCCTTGGCCTCGTCGTGGATCACGTCGATCTGCGTGAACAGCTCGATCGTGTTGCCGTCTGGATCCTTGTGGTAGGTGAACAGATTGTGGCCCGGGCCGTGCCGCCCCGGGCCCCAGTGCAGCCGCACTCCGTTGTGCCCCATGTGGTCGAGCATGCTGATCAGGTGGTTGGGGTCGCGCATCTCGTAGGCGATGTGGTGCATGCCCTCGAACTTCGTGCTGGCCATGAAGTTGGCCGCGTGGTGGTCGGCGTTACATCGCAGGAACACGAAGAAGTCGCCGATGGTGTCGGACCAGCGGAAGCCGAGAAGGTCCTGGTAGAACTTCTGCATCGAGGCCAGCTCGGGCGTGAACGCCGCGACGTGACCGAGCTTGGTGGGCCGTAGCGGCGGGTAGTCCTGCACGCCGCTGAGCTCCTGGGCGCTGAACAGGTGCAGGGGCACGCCGGTGCCGGGTTCGGCGAGGACGAGCACGTCGGGTGTGCCCGGGCCGATGTCGCTGCGGCGTTCGACCTCGTAGCCCGCCTCCTGCAGCCGGCGCCCGGCGTCGTCGAGGGACTCCCAGATCTCGTAGCCCACCGCCGACCTGGCCCGGGTCTTGCCCTTCGTCAGCACGACGCAGTGGTGGTCGGAGCCGGTGGTGAGGAAGGCGCCGTCCGGCGATCGCTCCTCGACGTGGAAGTCGAGGACCTTCGTGTAGTACTCGACCATCCGGTCGATGTCGGGCGTCTCGAACCCCACGTAGCCGAGCTTCGAGACGCGGACGGCGGAGTCCGCCTCCGGTGTGGTCATGACCTGACTCCTTCTGTCGCCGATGCTCCCGTCATAGTGTCGACACTTCTCCAGCATGTCCAGTGGGGCCCGACAGCGGGACGACCGCACTGGCGTACGCCACCGCCTCCTCCACCGCGCCGGCCGGTCGGTCGGGGGTGAAGTCGCAGAGGACCCGACGGGCGGTGCCGGCGAGGTGCTCGGCCATCAGCCGGGCCGCGAGGTTGCGGTCGCCGTCCAGGACGGCGTCGAGGATGGCGACGTGCTCGCGGTGCCGGTCCGGGAACAGGTCCCGGTGCCGCGCCTGGAACGCCCGCACGTAGGGCTCGCTCTGCTCCGCGTAGGAGGCGACCGTGCGCAGGACCCGCGCCCCGCACCGGGCCACGACGATGCGGTGGAACCGGTGGTGCGCCTGCGACCAGCTCGTCATGTCCGAGGCCCGGTTGGCCCGGTCCATCTCGCGCAGCGCCGTGGCGGCCGCCTTCGCCTCCGCCGCCGTCAGCCGGCCTGCCGTGAGGCGGGCCCCGAGCGCATCGAGGGCGATCCGCGCGGCGTAGAGGAGCTCGAGCTCGTCGGGATCAAAGCCGGCGACCCGGCTGCGCTGGTTGAGCTCGCCGACGACGAGGCCCTCCTCCTGCAGCATCCGGAACGCCTCGCGGAGCGGGGCCCGGCTGACCGCGAAGACCCGTGCGAGCTCCGCCTGCTTGAGCTCCGTGCCGGGCTCCAGGACGCCGCTGACGATCAGTGCCCGCAGGTGCGCGTGCACCTCCATGCTGATCCGGCGCGGGTCGGTGATCCGCAGTCCGGGCAGCTTGTCGAGCGCCTCTGACACCGTGATGCCCACCTCCCCCATCGACGACCCGTGGTCGGGATCGACCGAACTGTAGCGGGAGATGCCCCCGAATCGCCCCTTGACGCGACCAAAAAGTGTCGACACTCTGACGGGGCACCGATGACGACGAACTGTTCCTCGACTCGTCGGCCCCCGGTGTCGACAGTCGGAGAGGTCCCAGATGCACGCACCGCCATGGTCGCTCGTTCAGTACTCCCGCGCCGGTGAGGCCGGTGTCTCGGTCGGCGCGCTGGTCGACGACAAGATCGTGAGGACGCCGCCCGCGCTCGGGGCCGGCGACCTGATGTCGCTGCTGCGGCGGTGGGCCGACGTCGAGCCACTGCTGCGGGCCTGGACCCCGGACGCCGACGACGTGATCCCGGACGCGGTGCTCGTTGCCCCGCTCACCTACCCGTCGAAGATCCTCTGCGCCGGCGCGAACTACTACGACCACCTGGCTGAGATGGGCATCACCGCGCCGGCGACGCCGCCCGAGCCGTTCTTCTTCTTCAAACCGCCCACGACGACCGTGATCGGCCCCGGCGACGCGATCCCACTGCCGGCCGGCGACACCCGGATCGACTGGGAGGCCGAGCTGACAGTGGTGATCGCCGACCGCTGCCGCGACCTCTCACCCGGCGACGTCGCCGCGCACATCGCGGGGTACCTGCCCGCCAACGACATCTCCGCGCGGTCCCGGCTCAGCCGGCCCGACGCGGTGTCGGAGCCCTTCGGCTTCGACTGGGTGGGGTCGAAGGCGCAGGACGGCTTCTGTCCGATCGGACCCGGCCTGGTCCCGGCCTGGCTGGTGGGCGACACCACCGATCTCGCCGTGCGGCTGTTCGTCAACGGCGTGCTCAAGCAGGATTCCTCGACCGCCGACATGATCAGCCCGGTCGCCGACCTGGTCGCCGCCGTCAGCCGGATGGTCACCCTCGAACCCGGCGATCTCATCCTCACCGGCACCCCGGCCGGCGTCGGGCTGCCCCGCAACGAGTTCCTCGCCGACGGTGACGAGGTGGTCGTGGAGATCGACCGGGTCGGACGCCTGGTGAACCCGGTGGTGGCGTCATGACCGCCTCGACCGACGTCCAGGCCGGGGTCTGGCCGGCCGCCGTCACGCCCGGTGCGGAGATGAGCGCTGTCGTCTTCTCCGAGTTCGGGCCGCCGGAGGTGCTGCACCGCGCCACGATCGCCACCCCCGAGCCCGGGGCCGATGAGATTCTCGTGCAGGTCGCCGCAGTCAGTGTGGGCCGGTTGCTGGACCTGCGGGCCCGCGCCGGGACCCACCCGTACGCGAAGTTCGTGCTGCCGCACGTCCTGGGCGCCGAGCACGCGGGCGTCGTCGCGGCGGTCGGGAGCGAGGTCACCTCCGCCCGCGTCGGCGACCGGGTCGCGGTGTTCCCGTCCGTCTGTTGCGGCGAGTGCCGGCACTGCCTGCGGGGCCGGGCGGAGGCCTGCCAGTCCCTGCAGCTCATCGGGACCCACCGCCAGGGCGCCTACGCCGACTACGTGGCGGTGCCCGCCCGCAACGCCGTCGCGGTCCCGGCCGGGATCTCGCCGGTCGAGGCCTCCGCGCTGGCACTGTCAGGTCCGGTCGCCCAGAACCAGCTGACGCAGGCCGGGTTCGAACCCGGCATGTGGGTGCTCGTGCAGGGGGCGGCCTCGGCTCTGGGCTCCACCACTGCGACGCTCGCGGCCCACCTCGGCGCCCGGGTCATCGCGACGTCGCGGTCGGCGGAGAAGCGCACGCGGCTCGAGGCCGCCGGCATCGAGTTCACCCTCGACGGCACGAGCCCCACCTTCACCCGCGACGTCCTGGACATCACCGACGGGCACGGCATCGACATCGCCATCGACGACCTGGGCGAACCCGCGATGTTCGCCTCCACCCTCGACGTGCTCGCGGTCGCCGGGGCCGTCGTGACCTCCGGAGCGTTCCTCGGCGGCGGCGCATCGGTCGACCTTCTGCGCCTGTACTCCAGGTGCCAGCGGGTCATCGGGGTACGCACCGGCAACCCGGCGAGCGTCCAGGCCTCCTGGGCCGAGGTCCCCCGCGGCTTCCGGCCCGTCGTCGACCGCTCGTTCCCGCTCGACCAGGCCGCCGAGGCCCACCACCACGTGGAGTCCGACACCAACGTCGGCCGCGTCGCACTCGTCACAGCCCGACCCTGACCGGAACCCCAGAGACGGAGATCAGCCATGATCGAGATCAGCAGGACACTCGTCGTCAACGACGGCACCGAGCCCGCCCTCAGCGTCGACGACGTCTGGGCCGGTCTGCTCGAGAAGGCCGGCAACCCGATGAAGTACGTCCGCAGTATCACCTCGTGCAGCATCGTCGACCGGTTCGAGGGCGGGCTGGTGCGCGACATCATCCACGCCGGCCAGCCCGTCCGTGAGGTCATCACCTTCCACCCCGAGAAGCTCGTGCACTTCCAGCGCACCCACGGCACGGCCCGCGGCACGATCGACAACGAGATCGGCGAGAAGAACGGGGAGCTCGCACTCACCTTCACGTTCCGGATCGCCATCGACGGCGTGGAGGCGGGCAGCGCGCAGGAGAACGAGTTCGCCGGACACATGGAGGAGGACTACCTCGACGCCGTCCGCACTACCCTCCGTGCCGTCCGCGAGAGCGTAGCCAGCGGAACCCCGCTCGGCGGCGACGCGCCAACCCCGGGACCCGACTTCATCCGCGACGTCTTCGCCCGCGTCGACGCCTTCGACCCACCGCGGTTCGCCGAGATCTTCGCCCCCGACGGCGTGATGGTCTTCGCCAACGGCGACCCGATGGTCGGCCCTACCGCGGTCGAGCAGGGCGTCGGCGGGTTCTTCTCCACCATCAACGGGCTCAGCCACCGCATCCTCCACGAATGGCACGAGGGCAACGCGAGCGTCGCCCAGCTCGAGACCACCTACGACCGCAAGGACGGCAAGCAGGTCACCATCCCGGTCGTGTCCATCATCCGGCGCCGCGACGACGGGCTCGTCGACGACTACCGCGTCTACTTCGACATCGCGCCGGTGTTCGCGTGACCGGCCGCGTCGAGGGCAAGGTCGCCCTCATCTCCGGGGCCGCCCGCGGCCAGGGCCGCGCCCACGCCGAACGCCTCGCCCGCGAAGGCGCCGACATCATCGCCTTCGACGTCTGCGGGCCGGTCGACGCCCAGGGCGCTCCGGCCGCGACCGAGGAGGACCTCGCGGAGACCATCGCGCTCGTCGAGAAGCTCGACCGCCGGATCGTCTGGGCCAAGGCCGACGCCCGCGACTTCGCTGCCGTCCAGCAGCTCGTGGACGACGGGGTCGAGCAGCTCGGTCACGTCGACATCGTCTCGGCCAACGCCGGCATCCAGGGCATCGCCGCCGACTCCGCCCGCACCAAGGAGGAGGACTGGCGCGCGGTCCTCGACACCAACCTCACCGGCGTCTGGAACACGGCCAGGGCGGCCGTCCCGCACCTGGTGGAGCGCGGCCGGGGCGGCGCGATCATCCTGACCAGCTCCTCGCTCGCCCTCAAGGCCGCACCCAACTTCTCCGCCTACGTCTCGGCGAAGCACGGCGTGGTCGGGCTGATGCGCAGCCTGGCCGTGGAGCTGGCCCCGCACTCGATCCGGGTCAACTCGTTGCACCCCACCACGGTCCCCACCCCGCTGCTGCTCAACGAGAACAACTGGCGGATCTTCCGGCCCGACCTCGAAGCGCCGACCCTCGACGACGTCATCGACCTCTACCGCGGGCTGAACCTGCTCCCGGTGCCGTGGGTCGAGGTCGAGGACATCGCCAACGCGCTGCTGTTCCTCGCCTCCGACGAGGCCCGCTACATCACCGGCGTCGCCATGCCCGTCGACGCGGGGATGTCGGTCAAGTGAGCGCCCCGCGGGAGGACTTCACCGGCAGGGTCGCGCTCGTCACCGGAGCCGCGCGCGGGATCGGGCGCGGCAGCGCACTGGCCTTCGCCGCGCGCGGCGCATCGGTCGCGGTCTGCGACGTCCTCGACGGCACCGACACCGTCCGCGAGATCGAGGAGCTGGGCGGCAAGGCCCGGTTCCTGCGCCTCGACGTCTCCGACGCCGCGCCGGTCGAGGCCGCCGTCCATGAGACGGTCGGGCAGTTCGGAGGCCTCCACTTCGCCCACAACAACGCCGGCACCTTCGTCCCGGCCCCGCTGGCCGACCTTCCCGTGGATGACTGGCACCGGGTCATCGGTACCAACATCCGGCGAGGAGCCACCCATGAGCCTGCTCAGCGAGGGCGCAACAGCTGCGCCGCCGCCACAGCAAGTGCTTTCCGATGCAACCGCGCGCGTGCGTGTGGCTCAGCAACGCCTGCTGCGCCGCCACGGCGACGGTCCCGCTCGGGCTCGGCCAGTCGATCAAGACCTCGTCAGGGGTACGGCCCGAAGGATTCCACAGGCGCTGGTTGTAGCCGCGCGACCAACCTGACCCGGCAGCCCGAATCGGCCGTAGTCACCCACGACCGGGATGCCCAGGTGCCGATACACCCTCGCCCGGCCAGCCCCTCATACGGTCTAGGACGCTCCCCCACCGCGGCCGCGGCTCGCCGGGCGGTCGTGCCCAACCGCACGATCGTCCTGTCCTCGTGCCCGTCCTTGTCGCACTGGTCGTCATCTGCGGTGTCGCCGCGCGTTTCGGCGGTCTTCAGGTTGTCGTGGGTGTCGCGGGAGTGGAACGGAGATCTGACCGGACGCAGTGCAGCGGCCTGTTCGTCCTCAGGGCCAGCCTCTGGCTGGGGATCTCCGGGGCGGCGCCGTCCACACCTCGGCGCACCCGCCGCATCTCGCGGCGTCGTCGGAGTGGGACCGGCCGGCTGCTCATCGCTGCGGCTGATCGTCGCGGAACTGCCGTAGTTGTTGGCCCCGACGCCGGCGCCGCAGCGCCCATCCCAGCGCGCCCAGTGATGCGAGTGCGACCACCGCGAACACGACGGCCAACGGCCAGATTCCTTGCACGAAGAACACCACCGTCACCAGGACGCTCAGTACCGTGGCGAGGACCGCGATGCCCGCGTGCAGCCGCAGTCCCTGTTGTCCGTCAGCGGAGCTGTCCGTAGCGCCAGCCACCCCCGGAACGGTCGGTTCCCCGCTGCGCTCGGCCGCTGCGCGCTGCTCGACGCGCTCCGGGCCGGCTGTGTGGTCGCTCGAGTTGTGCTCGGTCGGTGAGGTCATGCAGGGGAGTACCCGTCCGGCCACGGCCTCGCACGCTTTTCCGACGTCGACCAGGCGCCGGGATGCTTTTCGCCTGTTCCTGTGAGGACCTGGAGGGCAGCGGTCGGGCGTTGGACGCGCTGATCGCCGCGGCCGCGGGTGCTGAATTGCCCGGGAGGTCGGGTTTGCCGGGCTTCGTCACCGTGTGGTGCCGGCTGGCTGTTGCCAGGACCAGACCTCCGGCACCCGAGAGAGGGCGGAGCCCGACACATGGTCGTCGGTGGGGGCAGCGACACTGCCGGGTGTGGACACGGCGGCACGTGTGCAGGCGGGGTTGTTCGAGCTCACCGCCGTGTCCGTGGTCGGGGTGTGGCGCGGCTGGCTGACCGACCCGGCCACCGTGGCACGGTTCCAGCTCAAGGTGCACCGCCGCCGTCCCGGCCAGGGTCAAACGCCGCCACCGCCGCCGTCATCGGGGTCACGCTGCCCTGCGCCATGCCGTCCTCCTCGATGTCGCGCGATGCCGCGATGCCGAGGCCGCGCAGTACCGATAGACACGCAGTCGCTGTCGGCGGTCGTGCCAGCCCACCCCGGTCGGGGACAGCGCCGACCGGGATCCGGGAGCGCGAGCATCGCGGTGATCCGCGGGGTGGTGGCAGTCGAGTTCCTCCGCGCCGGTGCCGCGCCGCGCTGGGCAACCCGAAGGTCGCCCGTCCCGAGACCGACCTGATCGACGCGGCTGATCAAGAAGTGTCAGTCGTTGGACCCCTTCGCCAACGAGGACAACTTCCTGCTCGGCGCGTTCGTGTTCGAGGACGTGGGTGTCACGGCCTCAAGGGCGCAGCGTCGCTGATCTCCAACGAGACCGGCTCACGCGACGTGGGGATTATTGTCAGCGTAGGGCGACACCGAGTGCCGCGCCGAGGGACACGACCCCGACCAGGAGCCAGGCCACGTAATCCCCGATGTGTCCGCTGTGCAGAGCGCGCAAACCACGCAGCGCAGGTCGGCCAGCGTCGGCCACGGCGACAGCCCACCCGGGCAGCCTCGTACGCAGCACCGCGGCGGCGGCGATCAGGACGGCCAGAGCCACCGAGAGCAGCCCGTAGACCAGGCTGCTGGTGGTGAACCAGTCGACGGGTGCCGGGAGCGCGGCATGCCCGGGAAGCGGCAGTGCGAGGACCTGGGCGGCGTAGAACGGTTGGTCGGTGAAGCCGGCCGCGACCACGCCCATCGTGGCGGGCAGGCCAGGCAGCATCCCCAGAGCGAGCGCGGCGGCGAGCAGGACCACGGGGGGGATCAGCATGGTACGGGGGGCCCGAGCAGGCGACGGTTCCTCAGCTTCCCCACTGTCCTGCTCGCCGTCGTCGCCCACGACGTCGCTGCGGTCGTCGCTGCGGTCGTCGCTGCGGTCGTCGCTGCGGTCGTCGCTGCGGTCGTCGCTGCGGTCATCGCTGCGCTGGATCGGATGCGCCGTGGCGGGTGCGCCGAGGCCGAAGAACACGCGGGCGGCCATCCGCAGCACCGCGGCACCGGTCAGCGAGGAGGCCGCGATGAACACCGCGACGAGCCAGCCCAGCCCTGCGGATGCGGCGGCGTCCTCGGTGATGGCTTTCCCCAGAGCGGTGGCGAAGGGTGGCAGCCCGGCCAGCGCGAGTCCGCCGATGATCGTGAGTGCCGCGGTCAACGGCATGTCGCGGCCCCGGCCGTGCAGATCGCGCTCGCTGACGCTGCCCAGCCGCAAGGCGATCACCCCGGCCAGCAGGAACAGCGCCGCCTTCACCCCGGCTTGTCCGAGCACATACACCGCGGTACCGGCCAGACCGGCCGGGCTGAGCAACGCGACCCCGATCAAGAACAGCCCGACGTGGCTGATCGTGGAGAACGCCAACAGCCGTTTGATGTGCCGCTGAGCCAGACACATCACCGCGCCCAGCACGGCCGTGAGCACCCCGAACCCCAGCAGCGGACCGCGCAACGCCGACACCGGCAGCACCGGGGCGTAGACGGTCCAGTAGATGCGCGCGACCGCGTAGATACCGAGCTCGACCATGATCCCGGAGAACAACGCACACACCGGGGAGGGTGCGACCGCCTCGGCGTCGGCGGTCCAGAAATGAAAAGGCACCACCGCGGCCTTGACCAGGAACCCGGTCAGGATCAGCGCCATCGACACCACGATGACCGCGTCCGGGTGGGCACCGGTCAGCGTGGCACCGAGTGCGGCGAAGGTGAGGGCGCCGGTGCGGCCATAGAGCAGGGTGATGCCCAGCAGCGTGGCGAAGGCACCGATCGAGTTGGTGATCCCGAAGTTCACCGCGCCCTGCAGCGGTTGCGCCTGTTCGATCTGATACCCGGTGAGCGCGTAGGCGATGGCACTCATCAGCTCGAACCAGACGAACATGTCGAACAGGTCCCCGGTCAGCACGAACCCGCACATCGCGGCGAGGAACACCAGCACCAGGGCGTGGAAGAACACCTCGACCGCCTGGAAGTAGCGCCATGAGAACACCAGCACCGCGGTGCTCAGCACAGCGGCGACGACCGCGAGACCAGCGCCGAACGGGTCGGCGACCAGGGCGATCCCGACGCTGACGCCCTGATGCGGGGTCCAGCCACCGGCCCACGCGACTACCCGACCCTGCGACGTCGCGACCAGCAGGAGCACCGCGAGGACGGTCACCGTGGCCGCGGTGGCGGTGGCGGTGGCATCGAGGACGCGGCGCGGCAGCCGGGCACCCAGCGCAGCCAGGACCGCGGCCATCCCGATCGGCAGGCCGATGATCACGGGGGTGAGCGCCGTGGCGGGCATCGACGGGCCGCTCAGCCCGACAGGGTGCGCAGTTGGTCCGGGTCGAGTGTCCCGGAACGTTTGTGCGACTGGACGGCAAGCGCCAGCAACAACGCCGACACCGTGGCGCCGACGACCACGTCGGTCAGCGCCAACGCCTGCACCAACGGATCGACCACGATGGCGCCCGGCGCGATGTCGGAGAACACCGGGGCGGTGGCACCGGCGCGGAAGCCCACGGTGAGCAGCAGCACGTAGGTGGAGGACTGCACCACCGACAGCGACACCACCGTGTGGATCAGGTTTCGGCTGGTCACGATGCCGTAGAGACCGATCAGGAACAACCAACCGGCCACGAGATAGGGCAGCAGACCCAGAAGGCTCTGCGGACTCATCGGGATCCCCCCGTGTCCGGGCGCCCGGAGCGCTCGCGCAGGACGAGGGTCTGTTCCAGGAATTCGGCGAGCAGCAGCACCGTCCCGGAACCGACCTCGACCCCGACGGCCGTGTTGAGCAGCGGAACCGTACCCGCGGAGGCGAGCTGGCCCAGCGTTCCATAGGGCAGCACGTTGGCCAGGAACGCCCCGGTCACGGCGAGCCCGGCCAGGCCCAGCAGCACGTACGAGGCGGCCGCGGCGGCCTCGCTGACCTCGAACACCCGCTGTGGTCGCAGCCGCCGCAGCGCCGGATAGTCCCCGGCGATGTAGAGCAGATGCAGCCCGGTGGCCAGCACGATGCCGCCCTGGAATCCCCCTCCTGGAGAGAGATGCCCGTGCGCGACCACATAGATCCCGACGACGACGACGAACGGCAACACCACATACCCGAACAGGCGAACCATCTCCGGGGTCGGGCCCGACCCCGCCCGGTCCTCGGTGCCCTCCTCGCCGACGGTGCGGGCGAGTTCGTCGGGTTCGCGACGCAGCAGGATCGACGTGCCCAGCACCGCGGCGAACAGAATGAACTCCTCCCCCATGGTGTCCAGGCCGCGCTGGTCGAAGGTGACCGACGCGACCGTGTTCGCCGTCGCCCGCTGCTCCAACGCCGCCCGCACCGCGAGATCCCCGTAGGGATGGATCGACGTGCCGAACGGCCGCGCCCCGGCGAACGCCCACACCAGCAGCACCGCCATCCCCACCGCGGCGACCGCGAACACGACGACCCGGACGCGGCGGGTCACCTGCGTTCCCTCCCCCGGACCTTCGCGATCGCCAACAGCACCATCAACGGCAACACCGCGGCGCCGATGACCAACTGCGACAACCCGACGTCCGGCGCCTGCAACACCACGAACAGGGTTGCCAACACCAGCCCGAACACCGACAACACGATCGCCTGGTGCACCGGCTCCCTGGTCACGACCACCGCAGTGCCACCCACGGCGGTGAGCACCAGCACAACAGCGGCCAACACGCTCATCCCGGCCCCGGCTCGCTGTGCCGGTCATCGCTGTGCCGGTCATCGCTGTGCCGGTCATCGCTGTGCCGGTCATCGCTGTGCCGGTCATCGCTGTGCCGGTCATCGCTGTGCCGGTCATCGCTGTGCCGGTCATCGCTGTGCCGGTCATCGCTGTGCCGGTCATCGCTGTGCCGGTCATCGCTGTGCCGGTCATCGCTGTGCCGTCCTTCGATGTGCCGTCCTTCGATGTGCCGGCCTTCGATGTGCCGGCCTTCGATGTGCCGGCCTTCGGTGGGCCGGCCTTCGGTGGGCCCGGCTTCACCGGGCCGGTCTTCACCGGGCCGGTCTTCACCGGGCCGGTCGTCCCGGCGCTGGACGTCTTGGCGCTGGTCCCGGGCGCGGACCGCGCGGGCGGTCGCCGTCGTGACAACGGGACCGGTCACGGCCAGGACCAGCACCGTGAACACGTCCTTGAACGCGGAAGTGAACACGGCGGCCTCGACCGCCAACCCCGCTCCGACCAGCACCCCACCCAGCGACGACGCCGGCGCGGCGAAATGCAGCTTCTGGTAGGCGCCCGGCACCACCAGCACCCCGAGACACGACAGAACGATCACTGTCACCCCGGCCACCAGCAGGACCAGCGCAATGATGTGCCGCACGGTCACACCCACCGCTGCAGGAACCGAGCGAACACCAGCGACCCGGCGAACGACAACAACGCCAGCACCAACGCCAGATCAACGTAGCTACTGCGACCGAAGCCCTGGGCCAGCAACAGCAGCACCACCGTGGCGACCACCCCGGCCAGTTCCAACCCGACCAGCCGTTCCAGCGCACCCGAACGCACCGTCACCACCAGACACGGCGCCAGACCCGCCACCGCCAGGACCGTGGCCGCCCACAACCAGGCGTTCACCCGGCCACCCGGTCATCGAGCGGGGAGGACGCCGCCGCACCCAAGTCGTGCAGCACGACCACTCCGGTGTCCGGGTCGACATCCACGACATAGCTGCCCGGGGCGAACGACAGAACCCACCCGCCCAGGGCGCGCCGCGCCGAACCCCGGGCCGCATCCTCACCGCGGGCCAGCCGCAGCTCACGAACGCCGCCCTCCACCGCACCCCGACCGACGACGTGACGCGCCAACAGAACCGTCAGCCGTGCCGTGTCACCCACCACCTGCCACGGCAGCGGACCCAGCCAACCCACCCACCGCCACGCGGGCCGGTACCGGCCCCGCTCGGCCGTGGCCGACCCCACCGTGTCAAGTCCCGGGTTTGGTAGAGGCTCGGTTCTCACGCTCCGGCGGGCTGCCGGGCGAGGTCGGTGTCAGCGTGTAGGGCCTCGTGCTCGACCGGTGGGATCAAGCCAAGCTCGCCATGCAGGCGGCGGTGGTTGTACCAGTCGATGTACTCCGCGACGGCCAGCTCGAGGTCCTCGATCCCACGCCACGGCCCCCGATTCCGAACCAGCTCGGCCTTGAACAGCGAATTGAACGCCTCCGCCATCGCATTATCATAGGAATCGCCGACCGACCCCACAGAGGCGACTGCATCGACTTCGGCAAGCCGTTCTCCGTAGCGCACGGCGACATATTGCACGCCGCGGTCCGAGTGATGTATCAGTTCGGAGAGGTCCGCGCCGGCGCGTTGCCGGGTCCAGATTCCCATATTCAGTGCGTCCAACGCGAGGTCGGTGTAGAGATTGCGCGACAGCTGCCAGCCAACGATCCGCCGCGAGAACACGTCCATGACGAACGCGGCGTACACCCAGCCGGAGAACGTGCGAATGTAGGTGATGTCGGCGACCCACAGCCGGTTCGGCGCCTCCGCGGTGAAGTCGCGGTCGACCAGGTCCGGCCACAGTTCCTGCCCGCTGGTACGTACCGTCGTGCGCGGCGCCCGCAGCCTCGACACCCCGCGCAGGCCGTTGCTGCGCATCAGCCGCTCCACGGTGCAGCGCGCCACCTGACGGCCGTTCACCCCACCCTCGCGACGCAGCTGAGCCCACACTTTCCGGCTGCCGTACACGCCGAAATTCTCTTTATGCACTCGCGCGATCTCCGCTAGGTTCTCGGCATCGGTGACCGTCCGCGCTGAAGGCAGACGTGTTCTCGACGCATGGAAAGTGCTCGGGGCGATCGGAACACCGGCATCCTTCAATACCGCGCAGATCGGCTCGACCCCGAACTCGGTCTTGTTCGCCTCAATATAGTTGAGGACTATCTGCTGGGGCGGTCGAGCTCCGCCGCGAAGAAAGCCGACGCGGACTTGAGAATAGCGTTCGCCCGCCGCAGCTCCCGAACCTCACGTTCGAGCTCCGCGAGGCGGGTCGCATCGTCGGTGGTGGTGCCAGGCCTCGTGCCGTTGTCGATCTCGACCTGCTTCACCCAGCCCCGCAACGTCTCTGGGTTGATCCCCAGCTGCTCACCGATGCGCTTGTAGACGTTCCCGCCGCCGCCGTCCGGGGCGGCCTTCGCGTCGAGCACGAGCCGGATCGCTCGTTCCCGCAGCTCGTCGGGGTACTTCCTCGGGGCGACCATCGGTCGATCATCCTCCAGGCTTGATGGCCTCCATCAAACCCGGGACGAGACACCGCCGCGGTCGCACCGACCGCCGCCGCACCCAGCCCGGTCGCGATCTCCGGCCAGTCGTACTCCGAGACCAAGGTGAAGTAGAAACCGGCCAGTACGGCGAACCAGACCAACCCCTCCCGCATTTTTCGGGCCACCCCGGGAGTGTGCCCAACCCGCCCCGCAGCGACGACACGCCACACCGACGAACACCAACGACAATTTTCTCGACCCGCACCGAACGCTGCAATGAGCTTGCCCCCCTGACGCCGGACACGTCACCTGAGACGGACCCCGTTCGCCAGGGCGGATGTCGTTCGTGCCCGCACCACACCCGTCGGAGTTCCGGCGCCGCGCCATCGAGCTCGCCCGCCTCGACGAGCAACCCATCTCAGCGATCGCGAAAGACCTACGGATCTGCGAATCGTGCCTGCGGAACTGGATGGCCCGGGACGACGCCGATAACGGCAACTCCTCGTCGACGCGGCTGACCAGCGACGAGAAACGCGAGCTGACCGAGCTCCGCAAGGAGAAACGTCGCCTCGAGATCGAGAACGAGATCCTCAAGCGCGCGGCCGCGTACTTCGCCCGGGAGAACGTCCTCCCAAAGTAGTTCCCCGCTGGTCCATGAACTCGCCGACGACGGTTTCGACGTCGCGGTGACCTGCCGGGTCCTGATCGTGCGACGCCAGGGCTATTACGAATGGCGATCCCGGATGAAGTCGGCCCGTGGACAGGAGAACGAGATGCTGCTCAAACACATCGAGACCATCCACGACGAATCTCGCGGAACCTACGGATGGCCGCGACTGCACCGTCCGTGACGTGCATGCCGAGCCCTACACGGACCTGGTCGACCGGGACTCCGTCGTGGACGGACCCGATGAGCTGTGGTGCACCGACATCACAGAGCACCCGACGTTCGAAGGGAAGGTGTACTGCGCGGCCGTTCTCGACGCCTGTTCACGGCGTATCGTGGGATGGTCGATCGACAACAACATGCGCACCGCGCTGGTCGTCGACGCGTTGGGCATGGCGATCACCCGCCGCGCACCGGAGCGGCATTCCGCGATCCTACATTCGGATCACGGGTCGCAGTTCACGTCATGGACATTCGGGCAGCGCCTGTCGACGCCGGCCTCGTCGGATCGATGGGCTCGATCGGCGACTGCTACGACAACTCCAAGCAACGCCATTCCAGCATCGGAATGCTCTCGCCTGCGGACCACGAAGCAGCCCACACTCTCCGCCACGGACAACGACCGTGCCGCCTGTTGTCCCGCATGGACAGTAGGTGAGGTGCCGAGTCGCACTAGCGTGCAGGGCAGTTCGTGCCGCACCGGATCGCCGGTGCCGCCCCAGGACGAGGAGATCGCCGTGGCCGGTGCCGTGGGTTTCATCGAGACGAAGGGTCTGGTCGGGGCGGTCGAGGCCGCCGACGCGATGGTGAAGGCGGCGAACGTCGAGATCGAGGGCTATCGCACAATGCGCAACGGGCAGGTCTCGATCGTCGTCCGTGGGGATGTCGGCGCGGTCCAGGCTGCGGTCGCTGCAGGTCGAGCCGCCGCGGAGCGGGTGGGCGAGCTGTACACCAGCCACGTGATCCCCCGACCGCACGGCGAGACCGAGGGCGTCATCGGCGAAGCGATCACCCCGACGTCCTGATCGCGCCGGTCAGCCGATCTCGTCGGTCGCGGTCTGGTTGACCTGCAGCAGCCGCAACGCGAAGTCGGCGCGCATGCGGTCCTCGTGACGGCTCAGGTCGAGGCCGGTGAGCTGGCGGATGCGTTCCAACCGGTACCGCAGGGTCTTGTGGTGGACGAACAGCCGCTCCGCCGCGACCCGCTGTGAGCAGTCGGACTCGAAGAACACCCGCAAGGTCCGGATCAGCGCCCCGTCGTTGTCCCGGTCGTAGGCGACGAGCGGGCCGGTGACCTCGTCGATGAACGTCTGCAGGTCCGGGTCGTTGCCGTTGCCGAGCAGCAGCCGCACGATGCCGAGCTCCTCGTAGAGGAAGACGTTCTGTCCACCCAGGCGCCGCGCCGCCGACAGTGCGGTGCGAGCCTCGTTGAGCGCGCTCGGCAGCTCGATGACGTCGTGGTGCTCGCGGCTCACGCCCCAGGTGAGCCTCAGGCCGGGGTGGTGAACGTTGACGGCCGTGGAGAACGACGCCACCAGATCCTTGGCCACTGACCGGTCGAGGTCCGCGGCCACCGCCACCAGCAGGTCCCCCCTCAGACTCGCCAGGGTCAGACCACGCCCGTCGGCGGGCACGCGGACCGTGCGGAGCACGTCACGGCGGACCCGGTCGATCTGCGAGGTGTCCCACCCCTCCTGCGCGCCCAGCTCCTCCACGTTCTCGATCTGGCCGTGGATGACGCGCAGCGCCCCGGTCAGGTTGATGTTCAGCTGCTGAGCGCGGGCGCGGGCGGCGAGCCGGTGCTCCACCGGGCCCTGCAGGAGATCCCACAGAACCTGCTCGATCGCCTCGGACCGGGCACGGCTCGCGGCTCGCTGCCGGAGCAGGGCCAGCGAGCACGCCATCGCCACCTGCCCGGCGACGGCGTCCATCATCTCCGCGGACTGCCGCCCCTGGACCAGCAGGACCCGACCGACCTGGTCCCCGTCGGCGTAGACGGGGCGGATCCACCGCTTCACGTCCCGGTTGCGGTTGCGGCCACCGCCCGTTCCGGGGGGCAGAGCGGCTGGCAGCGACCCGACGACCTGCGACCCGGTGTGCGACGCGAGCATGGCGCCGTCCGGGCCGTAGACCCCGACCTCGCAGTCGAGGTCGACAGCCACCGTCCGGGCGATCGCCGGGAGGCCGCCGCCCTCGATCACCGTGGTCAGCAGCGTCTGCTGCAGTCCCGACGAGCGGTCCAGCACCGCGACCTGGTGCTGCAGGGCGTCGCGGGCACGTTCGGTCTCCGCGGTGGACGCCGCCTGCTCGTCGTGGAGGCGGGCGTTGTCGATAGCGATGGTGGCGATGTCGGCGAGGGTGACCATCCGGCGGATGTCGTGCTCGGTGAAGACCGACCGGCGGCGGCGCCAGACCTCGAGTACCCCGATGAACTCGCCCTGCAGCCGCAGCGGCACGGCAAGCGCCGACCGGGTCTCCTCGCGCTCGGCCAGCGACATGAAGTCCTGGCTGATGGTCTCGTCGTCGAGGTAGGAGTCGACCTTGGCCGGCTCACCGGTGAGGAACACCAGGCCGGCGACGCCCTGTCCGCGGCGCATCTGCAGGCGCGCGGTCTGCGCGACCCGGTTGCCGACGCACGAGCGCATGCGGACGACGTCGCCCTCGCGCAGCATCACCCCGCAGATGTCGGCGTCGAGCAGGCCCAGGATGCGCTCCGCGATGGACAGCAGCAGCCGGTCGACGTCGCGCACGGACAGCAGCTGACGGACGACGTCGCGGATCACCTCGGCCTCGGCGCCGGCGGCACCGATCTCCTCCGACGACGTCGCCTGCCGCAGCAGCAGCGACAGCCACGCACACGCCTGCCGCAGGAGGTGGATCCACTCCGGTTCCCACCGGACGGAGGGGTCCCAGCAGACGGCCACGGTGCCGCCGTCGGCCGCGAGCATCCCGGGGCGGTCGCGGCAGCTGCCGTTGGTGAGGCCGATCTGCGGCAGGCCGGCGACGCCGGTGCCGGGCCCAGCCAGCCCGATCCAACGCTCCCCCGTCCAGGCCGCGACCGTGACGGGGGTGCCGGTCAGCAGCGACGCGCGGCCCGCGAGATCGCCGGCCGCCCCGTCGACATCGGTGGGCAGGGTCTCGAGGAGGTCGGCCAGGCTGGCACGCTCGGCCCGCAGGTCGAGCCGGGTCGGCAGCGGAGACATGTAACCCACCTCCGCCGGCGTCATAGCGCGATCAGGGACTTGAGCGTACGTCTCTGGGCCATCCGCCGATACGCGTCAGGGACGCCGTCGAGGCCGACCGTCTCCGAGGCGACGACGGTCGGGTCGACCGCACCGGAACGCAGCAGGCCAACCAGCGCGTCGCCGTCGCGCATCACGTCGCCGATGGCGAACCGCAACGTCAGCTCGTCGGCGAACGCCGCGGCGACCGGCAACGGCCAGGGCGGATCCGCGTGCACGCCCACGGAGACGATCGTGCCGCGGCGCCGGACCAGCGCGAACGCGGTCTCCAGGCCGCGCGGACCCCCGATCGCGTCGATCACCGCGTCGGCACCGCGGCCGTCGGTCACCTCGTCGACGAGCTGCCGGGTCCCGTCGGGGACAGAGCCCAGCGCACCCTGGCGCACCGCCAGCTCACGCCGCTCGTCGACGGGTTCGACCACGACCACGATCCCGGCGCCGCACGCCTGCGCGGCCAGGCTGGTCAGCTGCCCGACCGGCCCGCCGCCGATCACGACGACCGTGTCCCCGGGCGTCAGCCCGCAGCGCCGGACCGCAGCGTAGCCGGTGGCCAGGGTGTCGCCGAGGAACACCGCGGCGTCGAGGTCGACGTCAGCGGGCACCGGGCGCAGCACGGTGTCGGCGAACGGCACCCGGACCAGCTCCGCCTGCGCGCCGGCCAGTGCCGGGCCGAACGCGGCGCCGGTGCCGAAGAAGCGCCGGTCGGCACACTCCCAGTGGTCCCCCCGCCGGCACCACCAGCACCGGCCGCAGGCGGTGAAGTCGGCGCCGACCACCCGGTCGCCGACCCGGTGACCCGTGACCGCGGGCCCCACCTCGACGACGTCCCCGGCGAACTCGTGCCCGAGGACGGTGCCGCGGGGCACGTGCTCGGCGTGGGCGACGGTGTGCAGGTCGGTGCCGCAGACGGCAGCTCGGCGGACCCGCACCACGGCGTCGCCGGGGTCGGCGATCGCGGGGTCGGTCACCGACTCCACGCTCACCTCACCGTTACCTACGAAGACGACGGCCCTCATCCTGGCGCGCTCATCCTGCTGCTGCCGCAGCGAGCTGCCCGAGCCGTTCGCGGATGCGGTCGGCGGCCTCACGCAGGGCGGCGAGCTCGTCCGGGAGCAGGTCCAGCTCGACGATCTCGCGGACCCCGCCGCGGCCGAGCCGGGCCGGGAGGCCCACGTAGACGTCGCGGATGCCGTAGCTGCCGTCGGCCAGCACGGCCGCGGGCATGACCTCGCCGGTGTCGGCGGCCATCGCCAGCACCATCCGCGCCGCCGACATCCCGGGCGCCATGAACGCGCTGCCGGATTTCAGCAGGCCCACGACCTCGGCGCCCGATCCGCGAGCGCGGTTCACGACGGCGTCGATCGCGGGACCCGGGCTCAGCGGGCGGCCGTCGGCGGTGGCCTGCGAGAGCGGGATGACCATCTCCTCTCCGTGGCTGCCCAGCGCCCACGCTGTGATGCGGTCCGCACGGGCGGGCCCGTCCAGCGACGCGAGGGCCTGGAACCGCGCCGTGTCGAGTACCCCGGCCATGCCCAGCACCCGTTCCGCGGGGAAACCGGACGCCTGCCAGGCGTGCTGCGTCATCTCGTCGAGCGGGTTGGTGACCACCACGATCACCGCCTGCGGCGAGGTGGCGGCCACCCGTTTCGCGACGTCGCCGACGATGGCGGCGTTCGTGCTGATCAGATCGGACCGGCTCATCCCCGGCCGGCGGGCCCGCCCCGCGGTGATGATCACGTAGTCGGCGGGTCCGGCGGCCTCGACCGAGCCCACTCCCCGCACCCGGGTGGCGAAGCCGCTCAGCGCCGCGGTGTGGGTGAGGTCCAGTGCGATGCCCGCGGCCCGGCCCTCGTCGATGTCGACGAGCACGACCTCCTCGAACGCGTCGGTGTCGGCCAGGCGCATGCCGGCGATCATGCCGACGTTCCCGGCCCCGACGACCACGACCCGACCGGTGCCCCGGGCGGCTCCTCCACCGGGGCGGACCGCGGCCGGCAGCGGGGCCCCGCGCCGGAACAGTGCGCCCGACGGCGGGCGGACGGGAGGCGGCGCCGGCTCGGGCCGCGCCCGGACGGCGGCCCGGCTCGGTGTCGGGCCGGCCGGGGACGGCGTGGGCGGCGCGACCGCGGGGCGGCGTGCGGCGGTGGTCGACGACGACGGGTGCGCCGGCAGGGCCGGCTGGGGCACCGAGGAGCTCGGCCGTGGGACCGGTGAGGAGGGGTACTGCGCTGACGACGAGTGCCGGCGGTCGCCGTCGACGGCGGCCGCGGTGCCCGGGGTGGCGAAGATGATCTGGACACCCAGCTCCCGGGCCCGTTCCCGCGCGAGCGGCGTCACGACGTCCTTGGCGCCCACCTGCAGGACGCCGCTCCGCTCTGCGGCGTCGACGTCGGCCGCCCCGAACACGGTCATCGCTTGTCCTCCCGCCCGTGCATCCCCTCGAGCGCCGCGACGGCGGCGTCGCGGGCGCTCTGGACGTCGCTCTCGGTGCCGGAGAGGAACATCCGGCCGAACCGGCCGACCGCGCGCAGCTCGATGACGGTGATGTCCGCGGCCTTCTCCGCCTCGTTCGCGGCGATCGCGATGTAGGCGGCCGGGGCCACCTCCATGACGAACAGGCTCATCCCGGGCATCATCATCGAGCCCTTGCGCCACTTGTTGAGCAGCTGCGCCTGGTAGGGGTGCACGTTGGTGATGAACTGGGTGGACGCGATCACGGGCTTGATCCGGTCCGCCTCGGTCATCCCCAGCTCGTCGAGCACGGCCTGCCCGGCGGCGAGCACCTCCGCCTGCTGCTCGGAGTGGATCTCCAGCAACCCGAACTCGCGCTCGATGATCTGCAGGGCGGGCCGCACACCCGCGGCCTTCAGCGCGATGTCGGCGGCCCGGAAGACCTCGTTGCCCGGGGCCATCTCGATGTAGAGCTCCGCCATTCCGGCCAGCGGGACGTCGCCGGGGCTGGTGGCGGCGATGTGGGCGGCGCACTGCGGTTGCATGCGGTCGACGTAGGCGTAGGTGCGCAACGTGGGAACCGGGCGGGTCATGCCGAGTGCTCCCGAACAGGGGTCGCGGCCGGAACACGGGCCGTGATGGTGGTCGGCGCATTCATACTGCGGACCTCGCGATCCCGATCGGGGTGATCAGCAGGGCGTGCGGATAGGTCACGACGGTGCGCTCCAGGTACTTGGCCAGCACGTCCCCCGCGCCGGCGATCATCAGGGCTCCGCCCGCGAGGTGCAGGGGCAGCTCCTCCGCGTCGTGGGTCATCGCCCGCACCGACTCGGCGATGCGCTGGAGACCGGGGACGAGGATGGGCAACGACTCCTGCTGGTGCTCGCGCTTGTGCCCCTCCGCCTCCTCCAGCGGGAGACCGAGCGCTCCGGCGAGGACGAGGTCGAGGTGGTGCCCGCCGCCAGCGCGGTCGTCGAGCTCGGCGAGCCGACCGGCGCGGAACACGCCGACGCCCGTGGAACCGCCGCCGACGTCGACCACCACGCCGTCGCTCACCTGCAGGGTGCGCTGTGCGGCGGTGATTTCGTCGACGAGCACGACGTCGGCGAACCCGGCCGACTCGCACACGTAGGTGCAGGCGCGGGCGTCCTTCACCGGGATGCACGGCGGGTGGGCCGTGGCCGCGGACTCCAGCGTCCGACCCATCGCCTCCTCGGCGCGGGTCTTGAGCAGCCGCACGGTGGACACGGCCTTCGCGAAGTCCACGACCACCCCGTCACGCAGGGCGCCCGACGGGTGGCTGTCGACCCAGACCGGCTGGTCCGCGTCGTCGAGCACCACGAGCACGCAGCTCGCCGTGCCGAGGTCGACCCCCACCCGCAACGGCCCGGACGGCGACCGGTCGGGCCCGGTCCCGACGAGCGCCGCCGCCGCGTCCAGCAGCCGGCGCGGGTCGCCCGCCGCCGTCACAGCTCCACCGGGTCGTAGACGGTGCGCCACGGCCGCACCTCGTGCGCGATCCGCTTGATGTTGATCAGGTGCAGCGGGGTGACGTTGTCGGAGCAGATCGAGCCGCTCCAGGTGCCCGTGCCGAGCTGGAAGGACGGGTCGACGTCGGTCGAGTACCCCATCCCGCCGAACAGCGCCGGGGTGTTGATCACGATTCGGCCGGCCGGGAGCCTGCCGAACGGCGCGATCTCGGCCGGATCGGACGCGTGGACGGCGCAGGTGTGTCCCTCGCCGTCGAGCGCGAGGATCTCCCGGCACCGTTTCCACCCCGCCTCAGCATCCATCACGCGGTACACCGATAGGACCGGCCCGAGGATCTCCCTCGACAAGGGGGTGTCCACGCCGACGGTCTCGAGTTCGGCGGCGAGTACCCGCGTCTCCTCCGGGACGGAGAAGCCGCTGAGATTGGCCAGGTCAGCCGCCGTCTGCCCGACGGAGCCCGGGCGAAGCGCACCACGGTCGTCGAACAGGACCCGAACGAGCTGCTTCTGCTGGGCCTTGCTCAACCAGAATGCCCCCCGCTGCTCGAAAGCGGTCAGGAAGGCCGGTGCGACGGCGTCGACCACGACGACCGACTGCTCTGCGACGCAGGCCGTGCCGTTGTCGAACGACTTCGAGGTGATGATCATCTCCGCGGCCTCGGCCGCGTCCGGGACGCTGGCTCCGACATACGCCGGGACGTTGCCCGCCCCGACGGCGATGGTCGGCTTCCCGCTGGAGTAGGCGGCCCGCACCATGCCGGGTCCGCCCGTGGCCATCACGAGCGCGATCTCCGGGCGGCGCATCAGCTCCTGTGTCGCGGGCAGGGTCGGATTCTCGATGCACGAGATCAGACCCGTGGGTGCACCCGCGGCGACCGCGGCCTCGGCCATGATCTCGGCCGTCCGCAACGTGCACCGGGCCGCGCGCGGGTGCGGGGCGTGCACGATGGCGTTGCCGGACTTCACCGCTGCGAGGCTCTTGAACAGCGTCGTCGAGGTCGGGTTGGTGACCGGGATGATCCCGGCGATCACGCCCATCGGCGTGCCGACGGCCGTCACACGGGCCTGCTCGTCCACCCACAGCACACCGACCGCGCGACGCTCCAGCATCCACTTCGCCACGAAGCCCGTGTTGTAGCGGTTCTTGTAGATCTTGTGCTCGTAGACGCCGTAACCGGTCTCGTCGACAGCGAGGCGGGCGAGTTCCTCGGCGGCCTTCGTCCCGGCGACCGCCATCGCACGCACGTAGTGGTCGAGGGTCGCCTGGTCGGCTCCCTCCAGCTCGTCGAACGCCCGACGGGCCGCCCGGGCCTTCGCCCGGACATCGGCCAGACCGGCCAGATCGGCGTCCAGAGACGCGGTCATCTCCACATCACCATCTCCACACCTCGGCTACTCGGTCGGGCGGTGCCGCCTCGTCAGCCCTTCGGACGGGTCAGGATCGCGAGAATGCCCTCGGTCTCGTCGTGCGGACGCGGGATGACGTGGACCGAGACGACCTCGCCCGCCTTGCCCGCGGCGACCGCACCGGCGTCGGTCGCGGCCTTCACCGCGCCCACGTCACCGCGCACCATGACGGTGACGAGGCCGCCACCGATCTCGCGGTGGCCGACGATCTGCACGTTCGCCGCCTTGACCATCGCGTCGGCCGCCTCGATCGCACCGACCAGGCCCTTCGTCTCGATCAGTCCGAGTGCCCCGCGCATTGCGGGCACTCCGGTGCCACCGGCCGCTGTCGGCGCCATGTCGTCCTCCGTGGGTGTCGTGTCGGGTCCTGACATTTCGGGCCCTGTCATGTCTTGCGGTAGGTGACGGTTCCGGCCCTGATGACCGAGTCGGCGATGGCGACCACGGCGCGGTCCGTCGGTGCGTCGGCACCGGCGGCGACCCGTGCCGCCCCACCCGATGCCACCAGGACGATCTCTCCCACGCCGGCGCCGACGAGATCGACGGCGACGTAGGCAGGGCCGCTGACCCGTTCCGGGTCGGCGCCGGTGGCGTCCTGCAGCAGGAGGAGGGTGAACCGCCCGAGGCCTGGTTCCTTGACCGTCGCGACGACCTGACCCAGCACTTTGGCCAGCTGCATACCCGGGTCACCTCCGTTGGTCGGCCTGCGGCGGACAGTAGGGCGGCCGTTCGGCGCCTGGCCCTATCCCGACGGGACAACGTCCCGCGGACCTCTTGTCCAGGGCCGCACTGGATCGGCCCGACCCCGCCCAGCACTCTGGTGACCCTGCCCCGATGCAAGGAGGGTTCACCGGTGATCCGTCCCGAGGACGCACAGTTCCACCCGCCCACCAGCGACGACCCGCTGTGGGCGGAGACCAACTACTTCGGCCTCTACGCCGGCCAGGACACGGCCACCCCGCTCAACATCGGGGTGTACGGCCTGTTCCGCGAGCCCCTGGGCGCCGTCGGCTCCACGGTGTCGGTGAACAGCCGCCGCGTGACGATGCCGTGGGCGGCCGACTACTGGGACGCGTGGGAGCACCTGGTGGTCCCCCAGCCGTCGAACCTGCTGGACTACGAGCTCGCCAACGGGCTGAAGGTGGTCTGCTCGGAGCCGAACAAGGTCTGGGACGTCGACTACTCCGACCCGGCGGCCGAGCTGGAGCTGCACTTCCGCTTCACCGGGCTGATGGACCCCTACGACATCAACGACCCTGCCCAGGACCCCATGGCCGCCGCCAAGACTCACGCTGACAAGGATTGGGACCTCACCTGGGGCCACGCCTACGCCGGCCACTTCGACCTCACAGGGCAGGTCGAGGGCGAGATCTCGCTGCGCGGCGCCACCACGCCGATCGACTGCGTCTCCACCATGGACCACAGCTGGGGCGTCCGGGCCGAGCGGCAGACGTCGCGGCTGAGCTGGATGCACGCGCACTTCTCGAAGGACCTCGCGGTGCACGCACTGTTCGACTTCGGGACCGACGCCGGGCCCGACGCGCCGTCGCCGTTGACGATGACGCACGGCTACGTGCTCGAGAACGGCAAGGTGCAGGGCCTCAAGGGCGGCGGCGGCACCACCTGGCGCACGGGCTTCTACCCGGAGGCCATCCAGCTCTCGGTGACCGACTCCTCGGACCGCACCTGGGAGCTCGAGGGCACCGCGCTCACGACGTTCCCCTGGCAGGCCTGGCCCGGCACGGTCGGCCACAACTCGCTGCACCGCTGGACCTGCAACGGCATGACCGGATACGGCGAGTGCATGGACTTCATCGGGCTCGGCGAGCTGGGCGCGGCCTACAACCGGGTCCTCGGCACGAGGTGACGCCGTGAGCACCCCGCCGGTGCGCGCGGTGATCTTCGACCTGGACGGCACGCTGGTCCAGACCCGCATCGCGTCGTGGGAGATCTTCGAGCAGATCAGCAAGCGCTTCGAGCTGGGTGTCGACCGGCCCGAGCAGTACTTCGACCTGTTCCGCGGCAACGTCTTCGAGTCGATCCGCAGCCTGTGCCGCGACGACGCGCACGCCGCGCAGGCGAAGGAGGCGTTCCTGGAGCTGCTGCGCAACGAGTACACGCCGCCGCTGGTCCCCGGGGTCTCCGACGTCGTGCGCCGGCTCGCGAGCGACTGCACGCTCGCCGTGATGTCGTCCAACGCGATGCAGGTGCTGCGCCGCGTGCTCGTGACCAACGACCTCGCCTTCTGCTTCGCCCACGTCTTCGGCGGGGACGTGGCGCCGGACAAGCGCGCGGCGATCGCGGCGTTCCTGGCCGACTCGGGGAGCGGTTTCGGCCGCCGCTGCTCGGCCGACTACGACGAGGGCGGACGGCGCCAGGATCCCGACCGGTCCAGCACCGTGCTGGTCACCGACACCGCGGGCGACGTACGCGACGCCCTCGCGGCGGGGATCCGGGTGGTCGGCGTCGCCTGGGGCATGCACTCGGTGGAGGAGCTGACCGCGGCGGGCGCGGAGTTCGTCGCGCTGTGGCCGCAGGAGATCGCAGCCCACCTGCTGGGGGACGCCGCGGCGCGTCCACCGGAGGGAGCCTGCGCGATCCCGGCGCCCGTCCCGGCCACGGCCGGCGAGGACACGGCCGGGCAGGTCCGCGCGGCCGCCGCCGCCCGGCGGGCCCGGCGCACGGGCTCCGTCGACGCGCCGGTCACCGCCCCGACGCGCTCGACGTCCCCGGCCGGCCGGACCGGGAGCTCGGACGACGAGCTCCTGGCCGCGATCCGCGTGGTGTGTCGACGTGGCTGACGCACGGAGACGCACCGTCGAGGGCGCGTTCAACTTCCGGGACCTCGGCGGTCTGCGCACCCGGGACGGCAGGTCGATCCGCCCGGGTGTCCTGTTCCGGAGCGACACCCTCCAGGCGCTGAGCCCGGCCGACGTGTCCTACCTCGTCGACGAGCTGGCGCTGGAGCTGATCATCGACCTGCGCATCGGGCCCGAGGCTGTCACAGAAGGGCGGGGCCCGATGGCCGCGACGCCCGTGAGCTACCTCAACGCGCCCCTGCGCGACCTGCCGGTCTCCGACCTGCCCCCGGCCGAACAGAGCCTGCACTTCTACCTGGAGCACCTCGCCTCGCCCGCCTCCCCGCTGGTCACGGTGATCCGGGTGGTGGGTGCGCTCGCCGGACGGCCCGTTCTCGTGCACTGCGCGGCGGGCAAGGACCGCACCGGGCTCGTCACCGCGATGCTGCTACGGCTCGTGGGCGTCGACGACGAAGAGATCGTCGCCGACTACCTGCGCACCGGGCTGAACATGCCGCGCGTGATCGAGCGGTTCCGCGGCTGGCCGCGCTACCGCGACCACATGGCCGCGGTCCCCGCCGAGGTGTACCAGGCCCTCGAGCACACCATTCGCGGGTTCCTCGCCGGCCTGGACCGGTCCCACGGTGGCGCGGAGGCCTGGGCCCGCTCGCGCGGCATCGACGACGGGGTCCTGGACCGCCTGCGCGAGGGCCTGCTGCACGACAGGCCCTGATCGCGCAGCGGTCCTCAGGCGCCGGCGTCGAGCGCTGCCTTGCCCAGGGCCAGGACGACCGGGCGGATCTCCGCCGCGTCGACGGCAAAGCGCCGGAACCCCAGCACGTGCAGCTGCGCAGCCGCTTCCTGCGAGACCGCGCCGGACAGTCGCATCCCGACCCGGCAGCCCGGCCGGATCGCCGCGTCGGCGGCGTGTCCGAGCAGCGTCTCGACGGACGGGTCGATCGTCGAACGCGGGTCACAGGAGAGCAGCCCGCGCTGCAGGTAGTCGTCGAGGGGCTCGGCCGTGAGCAGCTGGCGGGCGGGCAGCCCGAACATCGCGGCCTGAACCGCGCGCACCTCCAGCCACACGACGTCCACGGCCTCGGCGATCCCGCTCGCGCCGATCACGCCGCGGGGGCTGGTGAGGTAGGCGCCGACCTCGATCCCCGTGCCCTCCCCGAGGTCCCGCAGCGCACGGGCCTCGCCAGGGTCGGACACGTGGCGGAGCGCGAGGTGCACCGACGCCCGCCCGCCGGAGTCCCGCAGCGCCCGGGCGAGCCCGTCGAGCTGGGCCTCGATCAGCGCCGGGCGGCCCAGCGGGACCGACAGCTCCGGATGCCGGGTCGTCACCGCGGTCTGCTGGAGCAGCTCGCGTGCCTCGTCGGCGACCAGGTCGATCGCCCGCACCCCCACCTCGAGATCCCCCGCCGCGGTGAGCAGCGGGGTGAACTCGGCGGCCACGAGATCGGCGATGGCACCGATCCCCGCATCCCCCAGCAGGCCGCTGACCAGCCCGTCGATGTGCCCGGTGGCGGCGAGGACGTCGTCGACGGCGGTGACGAGGCCTGTGGCCCCGGCCTCCCGCGCGGCCTCGACGTCACCGGGCAGGGTGACCCGGCTCAGCACCTCACATCCGCTGGCTCCGGCCGCGACGCCCAGCAGCGCGGCCAGTGCGCCCGTGGCCGCCGCCGGCGTGGAGGTGGTGAACCGTCCGGTGAACAGCTCGCCCGACGAGCCGTCCAGGGAGACCTCGTCCCCCTCGCGGAGCGTCCGGTCCCCCACGCTCAGCGTGCGCTCGGCCTCGTCCACCCGGATCTCCGACGCCCCCACCACGCACGTGGTGCCGAGCGCCCGCGCGACCACCGCGGCGTGGCTCGTCGAGCCGCCGGTGGCGGTGACGATGCCCTGGGAGGCGATCATCCCGTGCAGGTCGGCCGGGCTGGTGACCGGACGGGCCAGGATCACCTGGCGCCCGTCGTCCGCCGCGGCCCTGGCCCGGTCGGAGTCCAGGACGAGGGTGCCGCTGACCTGGCCCGGGCACGCCCCGATGCCGGTGGTGAGCAGCCGGTCCCCGGCCCGGGCCTGCTCGACCTCGCCGTCGTCGAAGCCCGGGCGCTGCACCTGCCGGATCTGTGCGGGCGAGACGTGCCGCAGGGCCGTGGCCAGGTCGACATGCCCCTCGGACGCGAAGTCGGCCGCGATCCGCACGGCGGCCTCCGCCGTGCGCTTCGCGCTGCGGACCTGCAGGAAGTAGAGGTCGGAACGCTCGACGGTGAACTCGATGTCGAGCACGTCGCCCTGGCTGCGCTCCAGCTCGGCGCACGTGGCGCGGAGCTCCTCGAGTACGGCGGGCGCGAGTGCCTCCGTCACCGGGTCCGGGGTCCGGGTGCCGGCGACGACGTCCTCGCCCTGGCTGTGGGCCAGGTACTCGCCGAACAGGCCCGGCTCCCCCGTCACCGGGTTCCGGGTGAACACCACGCCGGACCCGGAGTCGGCCGACAGGTTGCCGAACACCATCGACTGCACGACCACGGCGGTGCCGAGGTCGTGCGGGATCTTGTGGTGGTCGCGATACGTGCGGGCCCGACGGGTGTTCCATGAGCTGAAGACGGCCTCGATCGCGCCGAGCAGCTGAGCCCGCGGGTCGTCGGGGACCGAGTCGCCCGTGTCGTCGGCGAGCGCCTGCTCGCAGGCGGCCCAGATGCGGTCGTACACCGGGCCGGCAGCCTCGGCCGGGTCGACCGCCTCGACCAGCGCGTCGATGCCCTCGCCGGGATCCAACGCGCCCAGGACCGTCTCGGAGTACATCGCGTGGAAGCGCGCGACGAGGTCGGCCACGAACCGGGCGTCGCCGGTCGCCTCGGCCAGCGCGACCGCCGCCGCGCGGTCCAGGCCGAGGTTGAGGATCGTGTCCATCATCCCCGGCATGGAGATCGGCGCGCCCGAGCGCACCGACAGCAGCAGCGGTAGCGGGCCCCCCACCCCCCCGACACCGCCAAACGCCTTGCCCGAGGCGCGCTCGAGCTCGGTGAGCCGGGAGAAGACCTCGTCGACGAAACCGGCCGGTACTGCCTTCTCGGCCAGGTAGCTGCGGCAGGCGTCGGTGCCGATGACGTAGCCGGGCGGCACCCGCAGGCCCTGCTGGGTCATCCGCGCCAGACCGGCGCCCTTGCCGCCGAGCCGGTCGACGTCGGAGGGGTCGGCCTCGGTGAAGGTCAGCGTGAAGCCGGTCATTCGGTGCGTTCCCGGCCGAGGGTGCGCAGCAGGTCCTCGTGGAACTCGAACCAGACGTTGTGCACGGAGTCCTTCGTCGGCGAGGAGACGAGGTCGTGCTGGCCTGCGTCGATCAGCTCCATGGCGGCGGCGAACCGGCGCGGGTAGCCGGCGAACCGCGCGTCGTGCCCGGCGAGGGCGTCGAGCAGCGGGCCGAGCCGGGCGATGAGCTTGTCGAGCCGCGTGATGACCTTGTCGTCGTACTCGGAGTCGCTGTGGTCGTTGGCGACCTTCCGGCCGCCGACGTCGATCTGCTGCCACGACGACATCGTGGTCAGGAACTGGGCGTTGACGGTCTCGAACCTGTCCACCAGCTCGATGAGGTCCGCGTCGCCTCGCAGGTCGGCGTAGTAGACGGCGGCCGCCGCGGCCAGCGCCGGCTCGGCCTCGTTGGTGGGCAGGGCGGCGTCACCGGCGACGACCACCAGTCCCTGCTCGGACAGGCCGGTCAGTACGGTCGTCACGTCGTCGGCGGCGAGGCCGGTGTCGGTGACGATCGTCGGCGCGGACGCCATCTTCTTCAGCGCGACGACGTTGAGGACGTCGTAGTCGGTCTTGTCCAGAACCGGGGCGGTCATCGGTGGGTCCTCCGCAGTCACGAGGCAGCACAGGGGACCGGGCGGCGCGGCGCGATGGCCGCGCCGCCCGGTGGGTCGGCTCGTCGGGTCGGTCAGGAACGGGTCAGAGGACCCGGCCCTTCGAGCTGCGCAGATCCGCCTTGTCCGAGAACGGCAGGTACCCGGCACCCGAGAAGATCTTGCTGGGCACGGTCTCCTGCGCGAAGCCGCGCTTGGTGATGTCGTAGTAGTAGTTCGCGACCCGCTGGTCGATCTCCCACAGGTCGTAGTCGACGCAGGCCTTCTCGTACGTGCCGGCCTTGCGCAGGTGCGGGAGGATCATGTCGATGTAGTAGACGTACTGGCCGTTCCAGATGAGGTCGCGCCGGCACATCTTCGACGTCTTCGTGTAGAGCTTCAGCGTCGCCTGCTGGACCCGGCCGAGGTGCTCGGCGAGGTCGTCGATCTTGATCGGGTACACCTCGCCCATGGGGGTGTCCCACTTCTCGCGGGCGAACACCGCCCCACCGATGATCGCCTGGACGTAGTTCTTCGGGCGGGTGAAGGTGGTGGAGATGTCGTTGACCCGGATCTCCTGCAGGCCCATCTGCTCCGGGTCGATGATCATCGCGAGCGTGTAGGAGTACGGCAGCTTGGCGTCCGCGCTGACGTCCGACCAGTGGTAGATCTCCTCGTTGACGAAGAGGTCGCGCAGGATCAGCAGGTTCCCGTCCGGCAACTCGTACGGGCCGGTGTCGCCCAGGCCCAGCCGGTTGTCGTAGTGGTGCAGGAACGCCAACAGCTCGGTGGCCGCGTTGAACTGCGTGAACGCGTGGTGCTTGGGGCTGTCCGCCTCGAGGGGCTCGACCTGCGCGACCAGCTGCTGAAGGAAGTCGTCCTCGTGGATCTGGCAGCGGTAGCGGTCCTGCGAGTTGAGGATGTAGCCGTCCTGCCGCTTGCCCCACAGGATCCGCTGCATGAACTTGAGGATCTCGTTGGACTCGGCCACGTAGTCGTCCGGGCCGATCACCTCGAGAGCGAGCAGGCCGCACCGGCCCATGCCGAACCCGACCGCGCCGATGCACCAGTCATGCACAGAGTTGATCTTGGTGCCGATCTCCCTGCGTGCGCTCGCCCCGATGTCCAGCAGGCCCTGGGCGCCGACCTCGTTGGTCGTCATGCGCAGGATCTCCGGCCAGCGATAGAACTCGTGCATGAAGGCCAGGATCTCGTACTCCTGGCGCGGGATCATGCCGCTGACGCCCTCCGTGGCGCGCATGACGAGCACGTCCCAGATGTTCCACGCCAGGTAGTTGTTGAGGTCGTTGAGCTCGGGGATCGTGAACTGGTCCTTGAGGACGTCCTCCTTCGACACCTTCTCCAGAACGCCCGACTGGGCGCGCTCCTTGAGCATCTTGTCGCCCTTGATGCCGTCGGTGACCGGTTCGAGACCGACGAAGTTGCCGGTGTAGGTGAGGTCCTGGAAGCGGAGGCCGTCGTCGCCGGGCTCGTACCGCTGCTTGTACGTCGCGCGCTTGCCGTCGGTCGTCGTCACTGCTGTGTACTCCTGTCCGTGAGGCGGGGTTCGGGTGCTCGGTGCGGGATCAGTCGAGGGCGACGATGCGGCCGACCTCGTCGTCGGTGCAGTCGAGCCGGACCTTCTTCCCGTCGAGTTGCTCCGCGATCTCCACGAAATGCGACTCCGGCGTGGCGCCGACCGAGTACCGGGAGTCGCTGGAGGTGAGATACGCGGTCATCACGCACGGCGTCTGGAACTCGCGCGACAGGATCCCCAGGTGCGACTCCGGCGCGCCCGACATCGTGATCACACCGATCGCGCCCATGCTGAGCGCCGGCGCGAGGAAGGTCGTCGTCCCGCCGCGGACCAGCAGGATGTGCTCCTGGAGCTTCCCGGACTGGATCAGGGTGATGACATCCGCAGGAGAGGACAGGTACTTCACCGTCCCGCTGGGGGACTTCTTCGTGTCGAAGACGTTGTAGCCCTCGGCCAGAACGTCGGCCATACCGGTTCCTCCTTGAACGTGATGGATCACTGCCGCCCGCTCCGGTGGCCCCGGAAGCGGGACCGACCGTGGCGTTACCGCCGTCACAGTGCCCTGCGTCACCATTCGTAGCCGATGGGTCGTGCAGATAGAAGATCGTGGTCTCGTTGTCCAGCTGAGACAGGGCACTGCTGAAGGGCCCTGCCTGCCGAATCCCGTCCCAGGTCCGGGCGAACACGTTGACAGATCGCCGTCCGTTCACGGGAGCGGCGCGCGACAGGCCCGGGAGCAACGCAGCGTGAGACCTTGCGGACTCCGGCCAGCGCACACCGTCTGTCGACCATCACCGACGACCAGACGCTCGCGATCGTGCCGGCCCGTAGCCGCGACCGACGGCGCCGTCTCGGCGTCGCGTGCGGCCGTGGCGGGAACGGTCCGCCGGGTGCCGCTGCGATTCGCCGCACGCTCGAAGTGGCGGCCGACACCCTCGACTCCGGCGCCGTCTGACGGCGAGTCAAGTGCGCCGTGGTCCCATACTGATCCCAAGAAGATCAACTATGGCGCTCATCCGTGATCCGGTCGTCGTGACAGCAAGATCTTCAGAGCCCGACGTTTCCGCAGTTCAGAATGCAGAACGGGCGGCTCCCCCGTCGAAGGGAACCGCCCGTTCCGGCCGTCGGGACGACAGGATGTGAACCTGCGCCCCCTTGACCCCCAGGCTCGGCTGGCACCTTTGTCCTCGTCCGACACCGTCGCTGACGTGGGGAAGCAGACTCCGGCGTACGGGGCCACATCGACCAGCGGTCCGCACCGTTGCTGTCATCCGTCGCTGTCGGCCACCACGTCTCCATCGCGGTGCGGCCTGCCGTGGAGAGATCGCGAGTAGGCCGCCACACACGCCCACGACAGCACCGCAACGGCGAGGAAGCATCGGTACACGCCCGGATAGCCGATGCCGGCCGCACCCGACGCGGCGGCGACCGGAGCCAGCAGGCCCGCGAGCCCCCAGCCGGTGAAGACCAGTCCGTAGGCCGTGCCGAACCGCTCCCGCGGCACCACGTCCGCCGTCGCCGCGGGGACCAACGCCGACAGCGCGCCGTACTGCGTCCCGAGCAGGAGCAACGCGACGAGCGCGACCGGACCGCCCGATCCCGCAGCCAGGGGGAGGCACGCGAGGAGCAGCACCGCGCAGTTGCCGTGCAACGCCGCCGAGCGGCCCACCCGGTCCGACAGGGGCCCGGCGACGAGCCGCCCGACGACGTTGCCGACGGCGAGCACTCCCACAGCCACCGCCACGGCGTCCGGGCTTCCCGCCAGTGCCCCGGCCTGCGCGAAGGCCGCGAGAGCCGGGGCCGCGCCCAGTCCGAAGGCCGCCCAGAGTGCGACGACGGCCCGACCCGGGCGACCGCGACTCCGGCGGGCCCGCGGATGCGGGTCGGATGGCTCTCCGGGAACGAGCGCCGCCGCCACCGCGAGCACGCCACCCATCACGCCGGCCACCAGCACGAAGGTCCAGGCCCGGCCGACCGCCCCGAGCAGGGCCGCGGCCACGGGGGCGAGGACCGCCGTGCCCAGCGCGTAGGCGCTCACCACCAGACCCATCGCGAGACCGCGCCGCGACGCCACGGTGCCCGCCACCCGCACCGCCGTCGCGTAGCCGAGCCCGGTCGAGCCGCCGAGCACGACGCCGAAGGCCAGGACCAGCGCGAGCACGGACGTCGCGGCCGCGCAGCCGAGCAGGCCGGCCACCGTGCCCACCAGGGTGACCAGCGCCAGCCTCCGGGCCGCGACCAGGTCGGCGAGCCGCCCGCCGACGAGCACCCCGACCATGAAGGCCGCCAGGCCGACCGAGAAGACACCCGCCAGGAGCGTGTCGCCGGCTCCGAGATCCCGGCGCAGCGAGCCGGTGAAGACGTCCCATGCGAACAACGGGCTCACGGCCAGGTCGAGCAGCACCGCCCCGGCGACGGCGCGTCGCCCGCTCACGGCGTCGTCGGCAGGCCCGCCCCCGTCGAGCCGGTGTGCTCGACCATCCCGAGGGCGAGCCGCACGTAGCGCCAGGCCACGTCCTCCGGCGCCAGCGGACCGGCGGGCCGGTACCACTCGGCGATGGACTTGCACATCGTCACGACAGCGCGGGACGCCTCGCGGGCGAACGGGGTGCGGAAGCGCCCGCTCTCCACCCCGGCCGCCACCTCGGCGTCGACGAGGCGCTGCTGCACCTGTCGACGTGCGGTCATCGCGGAGCGCGCGGCGGGGTCGAGGCTGCGCATCTCGCTCGCCGCGAGGAACCCGATCTCGCGGCGGTGGGTGTGGAACAGCGCCATCGTCTCGACGAGGAAGCAGAACCGCTCGACCTCGTCGCCCCCTGCGGCCACGGCGGCACGACAGCGCCACAGCAGGTCGTCCATCCCGAGATCGAGGATGCGCTGCAGCATGACCTGCTTGCTGGCGTGGTAGTGGTAGATCCCCGACACCGACAGGCCCGACTCCGCGGCCACGTCCCGGACCGATGCCCCGTGGTACCCGGTGCGCAGGAACACGGCCGTGGCGGCCTCGAGCACCGGGTCGACGTACAGCGGCCGGTAGTGCCGCCAGTCACCGTCGCCGACGTCCACCCGTGGCGCGGTGACCGGCGGCTCCTCGGCCGCCAGGATGTCCTCCATGGACCGGCCCAGTGCGGCCGCGATGCGGCCCAGCCGGACCACGCTCATCCGGGTCTTCCCCGTCTCCAGCTCACTCAGCGTGGCGGGGCCGACCCCGACCGACCGGGCGAGCGCGCGGAGGCTGAGGCCCGCCGACTCCCGCGCGGCACGCACGCGGCGCCCGACGGCTGCGTTCCCCACGTCCGGGTTCCCGACATCCAGGTCCACAGTGGTCACGCTATCCGAACGCGCTCGGCCCACCGTGACCTCGTTCTCGCACTTCTCGGTCGTGTGGGCGATCCCGGCGGCATGCCCATAGCTGTCCTCCATGTGTTCGGTTTTCCCGAACAGCTGTCGCGCATCGAGGGACGGAGCAGACCTTGACACGCCGAACGTGACGTGCGAACGATCGCACGGTTCATGCCCAGGACGGAGCTGAGTGAGCGACACCGGGAAGGCCCCGCTGCACGGGGTCCGCGTGCTGGAGATCGGCACCCACCGCGCGGGTGCGTTCGCCGCCGCGATCCTGGCCGACCTCGGTGCGGACGTCGTCAAGGTCGAGTCCGGCGGAGAGCCGGACGACGCCGCACGGCTGGCGTTCGACCGGGGCAAGCGCTCGGTGTCGGCCGACCCCGGGGCCGGTGCCCTCGCACGCCTGGTGGGCTGGTCCGACGTCGTCGTCGACGAGGACGGCTCCTGGCGCTGCGCCGGCCCGGAACGCGCCGTCCTGCAGCAGGTCGTCCACTGCACGATCAGCCCCTTCGGCGACGCCGGGAGCCGGCCCGTCGCCGATCCGGGGTCGGAGGACCTGCTCGTGCAGGCCCTGTCCGGAAACATGGACCTCACCGGGTTCGAGGGGGGCCCACCCAGCGAGTCCGGCATCCCGGTCGCCGACCTCGGCACCGGGGTCTTCGCGGTGGTCGGCATCCTGGCCGGGCTGGTGGCCGGCGGCCCCCGCCGCGTCGAGGTCGCGAAGATCGACGTGGCGGTCGCCCTGCTCAGCTACATGGCGGTGGGGTACTTCGCCGACGGTGAGGTGCCGTCCCGGGTCGGCACCGGCCATTCCACGATCTTCCCCTACAACTCGTTCGAGGCGGCCGACGGCGAGGTCGTCGTGGCGCCGTTCACCTCACAGTTCTGGCGCAACTTCGCCACGGCCGCCGGCCGCGAGGACCTCGCCCGCGACGACCGGTACCACAGCTTCTCGCGCCGGCTACGGGCCAGGCAGGAGCTCCTGGCGGAGTTCGTGCCGATCCTGCGCGAACGCACGGTCGACGAGTGGGTCGCGATCTTCGCCGCCGCGGACGTGCCGGCCGGCCCGGTGCTCACCCTGGAGGGTGCGGTGACGCTTCCGCACACGGTCGCGCGGGGGATGACGCCGACGCTGACCGCCCCGGACGGCACCACCCTGCGCACCGTCGGCTCACCGTTCCGGTTCCGCGCCCCGGACGGCGCCACCTTCCGGCCGAAGCCCGGCGAGGTGCGCGGGGCGGGAGCGGACACAGCGGAGGTACTCGCCGGCCTGGACACCCGCGACCGCCGGCCTGCGACCCCTGCTCCCCCGCTGGCCGGCATCCGGGTGATCGACCTGACGAGGATGTTCGCCGGGCCGTGCGCCACCGAGGTGCTGGCGGACCTGGGCGCCGACGTCGTGAAGGTCGAGGAGCCTCGCATCGGCGACCCGACACGCCGCAACCTGCCGATGTGGGGGGAGGAGAGCGCGTACTTCATGTCGCTCAACCGCGGCAAGCGCAGCGTCGCGCTCGACCTCAGCGCGCAGAGGGCCGCGCCGTCCTGCTCGAGCTGATCGACGGCGCCGACGTCCTCGTGGAGAACTTCCGGCCGGGTGTCATGGCCCGGCTCGGGCTCGACCACGAGACCCTCGCCGTGCGCCGCCCGGGGCTCGTCTTCTGCTCCCTGTCGGGGTTCGGGGCCACCGGCCCGTTGCAGGACAAGATCTCCTTCGACCTGGTCAACCAGGCCATGGCCGGGATGATCGAGCTCACCGGCGACACCGACGAGCGGCCCGTCCGGATCGGTGTCCCCATCGGGGACGTGGCCGGCGGGCTGTACCTCGCCGTCGCGGTGCTGGCCGGACTGGCCGGACGCAGACGGGACGGGCAGGGCTGCTGGGTGGACCTGGCGCTGCACGACGTCCTCATCGGGCTGCTCTCCGACGTCGCACAGCGGCACTTCCTCGGCGAGGCGGACACCACCCGGACCGGGAGCAGGGCCCGGGACGCCGCGCCGTAGGGCCGGTACCGCGCCCCGGACGGCTGGCTGGTGCTCTCGGCGGTGCGCGAGGAGCGCTGGGCCGCCCTGACCGCGGTGCTCGGGATTCCGCCGGACGACCGGTTCGCCGACGCGCACCTGCGCAAGCAGAACGAGGCCGCGCTCGACGCTGTGCTCACCGAGCGGCTCGCCGGCGCGGACGTCGCGTCCTGGGTCCGCGACCTCACCGCCGCGGGCGTCCCCGCGGCCCCGGTCAACTCGCTCAAGGTCGCGCTGGAGTCCCCCCTCGTGACGGGCCGTGGCCTCGTCTACGAGTCCGTCCATCCCACCGTCGGCCGGGTCCGCAACCTGGCCTCCCCGCTGCTCGTCGACGGCGACCGGCCAGGTACCGGAGCGTTGTCCCCGGTGCTCGGTGCCGACACCGACGACGTGCTCGGCGAGCTGGGCCGCGACGAGCGGCAGAGGGCGTGACCCGGAGTGCCTGACATGGACCTGAAGGTCACGACCGTCGACGTCTCCGACACCGGCGTCGCCACGGTCACGCTGAACCGACCGGACCGCGGCAACTCGTGGACCGGGCGCATGCACGCGGAGTACCGCTGGATCATGGCCGAGCTGGAGCGCGACGAGCGCGTGCGCGTGGCCGTCCTGACCGGCGCCGGCCGGGCGTTCTGCGTCGGCGCGGACACCCAGGCGCTGAGCTCCTACGTCGGCGGCGACGGTTACGACGGCGGCCTGCGCGAGGAGGTCGCGAACCCCGGATACGGCGTGCGACCGGAGTTCGACGCCGACGTCAGCTGGCAGCTGGGGCTGCGCTTCCCTCTGATCTGCGCCGTCAACGGAGCCTGTGCCGGGGTCGCGCTGGCGATGGCGGCCTACTCCGACATCCGGTTCGGCATGCTCGACGCCAAGATCACCACCGCCACGGCGAAGTTGGCCATGCCCGTCGAGTACGGGCTGTCGTGGATCCTGCCGCGGCTGATCGGGCTGACCAACGCCGCCGACGTCCTGCTGTCCGGCCGGATCGTGGCGGCCCAGGAGCTCGGAGCGATGGGCTTCTTCACCAAGGTCCTCGGTCCCGACGAGTTCGACGGCGCGGTCAGCGAGTACGCCGAGATGCTGGCGGCGCTGTCCCCCAACGCCCTCACCACCACCAAGCGCCAGCTCTACGACGACCTGCTGGCGTCGAGCCCCGCGGCCTCGGTGGACCGGAGCAAGGAACTGATCGGAGAGCTGATGCGCCACCCCGACTACGGCGAGGGCGTCCGGGCCCCGATCGAGAAGCGCTCCCCGAGGTTCGGCCGATGAGCCCCCCACCTTCAATCGTCGGCGTGGCCGAGCTGGCGCCCGCGCGCGACACCGGCGACGAGACCGACCTGACGCTGTCCGCGGCGGTCGCGGTCGAGGCCCTCGCCGACGCCGGCCTCGGCCCCGAGCACGTCGACGGCCTGCTGACCCACCCGATGGACACGGCCAGCCGCCTGATCCCCTCCACCGTCGGCGAGTACCTCGGCCTGCGCCTGGGCTACGCCGACAGCGTCGACCTGGGCGGCGCCAGCGCCGTGGGCATGCTGTGGCGCGCCGCGGCCGCGATCGAGGCCGGCATGTGCTCGGTGTGCCTGTGCCTCACCGCCGTGCCCCGCACCACGTCCGGCGCCGTGGCGGGCGCCCCCACCCGGCGCACGGCCGACCTGTCGCCGTGGCGCGAGTTCGAGGTGCCCTACGGCAACATCGGGGCCACCGAGGGCTACGCCATGATCGCCATGCGCTACGAGCACCTCTACGGCGACACCGCCCGGGCCCGGGCGAAGGTCGCCGTCGCCCAGCGGGCCAACGCCGCGCACCAGCCCAAGGCGTACTTCTCCGGGCGGCCGCTGGAGATCGACGAGGTGATGACCTCCGAGCGGATCGCCGACCCGTTGCGGAAGCTCGACTGCGTCCTCCCCACCGGCGGGGCGGCCGGGGTGGTCGTCGTGCGCGGCGACCTGGTCGGGCGGTCGGCGCACCCGGGGGTGGCGATCCTCGGTGCGGGCGAGGCGATCACGCACAAGACGATCACGTACGCCCCCTCGCTGACCGACACGGCGATCCGGCAGTCAGCCGATCGGGCCTTCGCGAACGCGGGCGTCGAGCGCTCCGCGATCGGGCTGGCGTCGGTCTACGACTGCTACACCAGCACCGTCCTGCTCACGCTGGAGGACGCCGGGTTCTGCCCCAAGGGGAAGGCCGCCGCGTTCGTCGACGAGCACGACCTGACCTGGCGCGGATCGTTCCCGCTCAACACCCACGGCGGGCAGCTCTCGTTCGGCCAGTCCGACGTGGCGGGCGGGATGAGCCATGTCACCGAGGCCGTCCTGCAGCTGCAGGGCCGCGGCGGGGGGCGGCAGGTCCGCGACCTGCGCCATGCGTTCGTCCACGGCAACGGCGGGATCATGAGCGAGCAGGCCAGCGTGGTGCTCGGGGTCGTGTCATGAGCAGGCCCACCCCGCACCCCTCCCCCGTCAGCCGGCCGTTCTGGGACGCCTGCGCCCGGCACGAGCTGGTGCTCCAGCGCTGCGCCGCGTGCTCGGCGGCGGTGTTCTACCCGCGTCCGGGGTGCCCGGCCTGCGGGTCGACGCGCCTCGAGTGGGAGCCGGCGTCGGGCTCGGGCACGCTGTACAGCTACACCGTCGCCCGCCGGGCCACGCACCGGAAGCTCGCCGACCGCGTCCCGTACGTGATCGCGATCGTCGAGCTCGACGAGGGGCCGCGGCTGACGTCCACCGTCGTCGGCACCGACGTGGACGCCCTGACGATCGGCGCCCGGCTGCAGGTCGACTTCGAGGACGACGAGACCGTCAGCTTCCCGGTGTTCCGGGTGGTCGCGCCATGACGGGCCCCCAAGGGTCGCTCCCGCTGGCCGGCGTCCGAGTCCTCGACATCTCGACCGTGATCGCCGCGCCGCTCGCCGCGATGATCCTCGGGGACCTCGGAGCGGAAGTGATCAAGATCGAACATCCGCTGCACGGCGACCCGGCCCGCCACCACGGCCCCGACCGCGACGGCGTGCCGCTGTGGTGGCTGATGCTGGGGCGCAACAAGAAGAGCGTCACCCTCTACCTGGGTAGCGAGGAGGGCCAGGAGATCTTCCGCACCCTGGCCGCCACGGCCGACGTCGTCGTCGAGAACTTCCGGCCCGGCACGATGGAACGCTGGGGGCTGGGTTACGACGAGCTCGCCGCCGGCAATCCCGGGCTGGTGGTCGCGCACGTCAGCGGGTTCGGCCGCACCGGCCCGCAGCGGGACGAACCCGGCTTCGGCACGATGGGCGAGACCATGTCCGGCTTCGCCTTCCGCAACGGCGACCCGGACGCCGAGCCGCACCTGCCGCCGTTCGGCCTGGCCGACGGCGTCACCGGCATCGCCACCGCGCTCGGGATCCTCACCGCGCTCTACGAGCGATCCTCCAGCGGCAGGGGCCAGGAGGTCGACCTGTCGATCATCGAACCGCTGCTCACCCTGCTGGAACCCCAGCTGATCACCCAGGACCAGCTCGGCCGGACCCTGCAGCGCACCGGCAACCAGGCGGAGATGAACGCCCCGCGCGGCATGTACCGCACCAAGGACGACGCCTGGGTCGCGCTCTCGGCCAGCACCGCGTCCACCGCGTCGAAGGTCGTCACGCTGATGGGCGCCCCCGAGCTCGCCGAACAACCGTGGTTCGCCCACGCCAACGGCCGCCGCGCCCACACCGACGAGATCGACGCCGCGATCGTGCCCTGGTTCGCCGCCCGCACCGCGGCCGACGCGGTGGATGCCTGCCGCGCGGCCGGCGTTCCGGTGGCGCCCGTCCACTCGGCGGCCGACATCCTCACCGACCCGCAGTACGAGGCGATCGGCGCGATCGGGACCTTCGACCATCCCCAGCTCGGCCCGGTCCGCATGCCTGAGGTGATGTTCCGGCTCTCCCGCACACCCGGGGCTGTCCGCTGGCTGGGCACCGCGCTGGGCCACGACACCGACGCTCTGCTGGGGGAACTCGGCATCGCTCCCGCCACCATCGCGGAGCTCAGAGCCAAGAAGATCGTCTGACCAGGAGGCTCCCGTGCTCGACACCACCTTCTCCCGCCGCGCCGCGGAGGCCCGCGCGGAATGGACCGAATCCGTCGACAAGCGCTACAAGGGCGCTCGGTGCGGTATCGACGGCTCGTCTACTTCGTCGCCGTCGCGGAGGAACTCAGTTTCACTCGGGCCGCCGAGCGGCTCCACATGGCCCAGCCCCCGTTGAGCCAGCAGATCGCTCTGCTGGAGAAGGAGATGGATGCCACGCTGTTCGACCGGTCCCGCCGCAGCGTCCGCCTGACCGCAGCCGGCGCCGCACTGCTACCCGAGGCGCGCCGCCTTCTCACCGACCCCGACGACACGACCAGGTTGGTGCGCCGGATCGCGCAGGGTTCCGTGGGGCAGCTGTCGGTGGGTTTCGTCCCGTCGGCGATCAACGGTGTACTCGCCGACGTGATCCGGGACTTCCGAGCCGGCCACCCGGACGTCGAGATGACCCTGCGCGAGCGCGCCCCCGACGCCCTGATTCGCGCCCTGCACGATCGGAGCCTCGATGTCGCCGTCCTCTACCTTCCCATCGACGAACCCGAGCTCGCCCACCAGCGGCTTGCGTCCGAGGAACTGCTCCTCGCGCTGCCCGACCACCACCGGGCCGCGGCCAGTTCGAGCGTTGCGCTCACGGATCTCGCCGATGAGGCGTTCGTGTTGCCCGAACGACATGACGTCCCCGGCCTGCACGCCGCCATCGACGCCGCGTTCGCGGACGCCGGCGTCACCCCGCACGTCGCACAACGCGGGGTGTGGCTGATGCAGACTGTGCTCGGTCTCGTCGCGGCGGGGATCGGACTCGCCATCGTTCCCGCGTCCGTCGCCGCGCTGAACCGCGCCGGCGTCGTACTCCGCCGCCTGGAAGGGGCAGAGCAACGGGTGGATCTCGCTGTCGTGTGGCGACCCGAGAACTCCTCCGCTCCCCTTGCGAGCATGCTCGCCACCCTTCCCGCGCCTCCCGACATCGCTGCACGCACGTGACGCCCTACGGGTTACACGACAGGAATCGGTGGCGCGTAGGCCAGCGTCCACCGCACCGTCCGGCCTGGGACATGGCCGTGGGACGGGTCAGGTGATCCCGAACTCGCGCATCCTGAGGTAGAGGGTGCCCGGCCGATACCGAGCGCCGCCCACTCAGAGTCGGTACGTGCGCATCCGAGCGTAGAGGGTCGGCCGGGTGATGCCGAGCCTGCGCGCAGCTTCCGTCTTGTTCCCGGCGCTCGCCGCGAGCATCTCGGCGATCACCCCCGCCTCCGCCCGCTCCAGCGGTGAGAGACGGCGCCCCGACCGCAGATAGGGAGGCAGGTGTTCGGGGCGGATCGGACCGTGCCCCGCCGCTGCCGCCGCGGTCCGGACCTCGTGGTGCAGTTCAGCGATGTTGCCGGGCCAGTGGTGCTCGGTGAGCAGCTCGGCGACCTCCGGAAGCAGCGACGTGGACGCCGGTAGAGCCGCCTGTGCGAGCGCTGCGACGTCACCGGGCCTGGTACGCAGCGGTGCGACGTGAACGACCGGCCCACCGATGGCGGCGAGCAGACCACTGAGCCGTCCCGGCGACGTCGTGTCGGACGCGACCCACGTCGCCACCACGGGGCCCCGCCGCGACCGGTTGAGAATCGAGGTGACGCCGGCCAGGGCGTCGGGGTCGATTGTCTCGAGATGGGTCAGCAGGACCGGTGCCACCTCGTCCAGCGCACGGCCCAACCGCCGACACCACTCCCCCAGGCCCGACGCGACGATGTCCGCGGCGTCGACGACCTCGGCGCACGGGTGCCCACGGTCCGCGAGCACCCAACAGGCGACGTGGCGCTTCCCCGTCCCCGGCTCACCCCGCAGGGTGGCCGCACCACACCGTTCCACGGCATCGGCCAGCGTCTCGGTGACGTCCGGGGCCAGGGTCTCCGGTGGCCGCGCATGGTCGTCGACCACGAGAACCGCTCCCGCCACGCGATGCTGGTCCGAGATCATCCGGACCGACGCTGTGCGACCGTCGCAGCCCGGCAGGTCCACCGTCGCTCCGTCGGAGGAGTCCAGGATCCGCGACCATAGCCTGCGGTGATCGAGACGCAGCTCCGCCGCGGCATCGTTGGCGATGAGAAGGTCCCGACCCATGGTGATCACAGGCGTCGCTCGTCGAGCGGGTTCAGCGAGGAACAGGTCGAGCAGTTGCCGCTCCCGCTCCCCCGACATCGCCAGCAACTCCTCGCGGACGTCGCGCACCATCGTCCGCACCGCCGACGCGAGCAGCGGGTGCAGCTCGCCGGCTCGACAGGTGACGTTCAATGCGCCCACCGCGCGGCCAGTGATGGGGTCGTGCACCGGCGCGGCGACACAGGCGAACGGATGGAAGACCTCCTTGAAGTGCTCCTCCCCCGTGACTGTGACGATGCGATCCGCCTCCAGCGCCGTGCCGAGTCCGTTGGTACCTGCGGTCTCCTCGTCGAACCGGTAGCCCTCTAAGAGCGCGAGCTCGTCGAGCCTGCGCCGCCGCGCCGGATCCGGGCCCCAGCTCCAGAGCACACGCCCGGATCGATCGGTGACGGCCAGGCACAGTCCGCTGTCAGCCAGCTGCTCGGTGCCGGCCTCGAGCACGGGTCGCGCGGCACGGGCGAAACGGGAGTCCAGATCGACATCCTCGTGCGGAACGTCGAGACGGAGCGGGTTGACACCGCTGAGGCGGGACCGCCGCCACGAGGTGAGGATCTCCCGGCGGACGTCGACGACGTCGACAGCGCCGGCCCCGTCCGAGCCGCCGAGCTGGAACCGCTCCCAGGCGGCGCGTGCACCCATCCGCTCTCCCACCATCGTCGGTCGAAGCTCAGGCGACGGTAGCGCCGCGATCGGCCGGTGGATGTTCCGTCCTGGGACGGTTTCGGGACGTCAAGACTTTTTACGCCGTCGCGCGCCGTCTCCCCGATACCGTCCGAGAGATCGAGCCCGAGCGTCCCCGGTGAGCGGGCGACCCGCACGGGCCCGGACGCCGAACCGCCGGGCAGCCGCCCGAGCGGCGGCTCCATGTCGAGCAGCACCAGTACGGGGAGGCCTCGCAACTCATGGCAGATCTGACCGGAAAGGTCGCATTCATCACCGGCGCGGCGCGCGGACAGGGTCGCGCGCATGCGATCGAGCTGGCAAAAGCCGGCGCCGACATCATCGCCCTCGACGTCGCCGACGCCGATGCCGCCTTCGGCCTCGGCTACCCGCTCGCGACGGCGGAGGAGCTCGCCACGACGGCGAAGGAGGTCGAGGCGCTCGACCGGCGCATCGTCACGGCGGCGGTCGACGTCCGCAACGCCGAGGCGCTGACGGACGCCCTGCAGAACGGGGTCAACGAGCTCGGCAGGCTCGACATCGTCGTCGCGAACGCCGGCATCGCGCCCGGGCCCACACCGATCCAGGACACCGTTCTGGAGAATTGGCAACAGGTCCTGGACGTCAACCTGACTGGTGTTTTCAACACCTGCAAGGCCGCCATCCCGCACCTGATCCAGGCCGGTGGTGGCGCGATGGTCCTGACCAGCTCGATCGCGTCGATGTACACCCACGCCGGCCTCGGCTGCTACACCGTGGCCAAGAGCGGCGTAGTGGCTCTGATGAAGACGCTGGCCAAGGAGCTCGCCCCCCACTCGATCCGGGTGAACACGATCCACCCCTCGCAGGTGGACACCCTGATGATCATGAACGACGAGCTGTTCAGGATCTTCCGGCCGGACGTCGAGAACCCGACGAAGGCCGATTTCGAGGAGGCCTCGCAGGGGCTGCACGCGCTGCCCCTGACCGTCTTCCAGCCCCGCGACATCGCCCGGGCGGTGCTCTTCCTCGTCTCCGACGACGCGAAATACATCACCGGGGTGAGCCTGCCGCTCGACGCCGGGATGCTCGTGAAGTAGCGCGACCCCCACCCCGAGGCTCCTGAGGCGTGGCGGCAACGATCGCCGCCACGCCTCGGGAGCTCGAATCGTCGTGGCCCCGTTCCGATGCTCAGCGGGTGTCGGAGAGCGTGTAGCCGACGAAAGGTGTCATGTAGGTCGAGCCGAACCCGTCGAGGATCTCCTTCGCCGCTTCGTCCGGCCAGCCGTAGACGACGAAGGCGTTGATCGTGAGGAACCGCCCGAAGTCCTCCGCGAACTTCGAGAACGTGTCCTGGACGTGGGTGACCACTGCCGCGGAGTCGCGGTAGCTCTCGTAGATGTGAATCACGGTGTGGTCGCTGCTGATGCTGTAGTCGTAGGCGTTCGATCCCGGTTCCTCGCGAGTGGCTGCCACGAGCGGGGTCAGCATCTCGACACAGGCGTCGTAGTGCTCGGGTTCGATGGTCGCGGTCACGATCCAGTAGATCTCGTTACGCATGAAATGTCGCCTCTCGGTCGCGAGTGATGCTCTCTCGGTATCGGCCATCAGACCGCGGCAGTTTTCTGCTCGAGCCGCTGCTGAACTGCGGGGATCACACGGTCGGCGATGTACTGCACCCGCGCGGACCCGGACTCGACCGTCTCCCCAGGGAACTGCGCCCAGAAGTGGAAGTCCTTGATCTGCGGGTGCCGTTCGGCCAGCGCGGTCATCTCCGCCACACCCTTGAACCGTCCTGGGTTCGCGAGAGGCTGAGGTTCAGGCCACCTCGCCCCGTTGGGCGATCGTGTCAGCATACATGACTTCACGTTCAATGGGGGTCATGTAGTCGATTGATGAGTGGATTCTTTCGT